>Ga0105099_10002036_pt1 | contig 12243 bp, 8 predicted proteins | sample PPLLak3cmMay2015_2_FD_79138 | JGI IMG/M metagenome (GOLD analysis project Ga0105099, IMG submission 79138) | Freshwater sediment microbial communities from Prairie Pothole Lake near Jamestown, North Dakota, USA - PPLs Lake P8 Core (1) Depth... | ecosystem: Environmental > Aquatic > Freshwater >...
AAGCAATCGAAGGACCGCTGTTTCTTGCGGCAGATCGGCGGGATGCGCGCCGCTAGTAAAAATAGGGCGTCATTTTTTGGATCAGATGCTGCTTGGGCAAAGCCCCCACCAGGTTTTCCTTGAGCTGCCCGTTGTCGAAGATCAGAAACGACGGCACACTGCGCACCTCAAAGTGCGCTGCGGTGACGGGATTGGCGTCCATATTGAGCTTGCAGACGCGCCCGCGACCCCGCCAGCCGGCGGCCAATTCGTTCATGACGGGGGCCATCATCTGGCAGGGGCCGCACCAGGGCGCCCACACCTCCAGCAGCACCGGCAGCGGCGAGTGCATCACCTGGGAATCAAAATCGGCGTCGCCGACTTCCAGCGGCCGGCCATCAAAAACCCCGGTGGTGGACAGAGGGGTGCCGCAGCGTCCGCAGCGTCCGCCGTCCGACGCCCGGGCGGGCAGCCGGTTCTTGGTGCGGCAGTCGGTGCAGCGGACAATGACGCCGCCGCTTTGGGCGTCGGCCGTCGCCAACGCGGCCTTGCAGCGGCCGCACCTGGCCGCTTGGCCGGCCTTTTCGGCCGGAATCTTGTTTTTGGCGCCACATGCCGGACACTGAACGACGCGCATTGCGGGTGGGGTCATGAAGGGTCCTCTCTTTCCGGCGGGTTGGTCTCGACGCCTGGCACTCAGGCCATCACACCGTATAGTTTGAGCTTTTTGTGAAGGGTTTTGCGGGTGATCCCAAGCCGGCGTGCGGCTTCACTCTTGTTATTGCCGGCCGCCGCGAGCGTCTTTAAAATAGTCGTCTTTTCGACCTGGTCAAGTGGCATGTCGGCCGCTGGCGGGGGCGCCGGCCAGTCTTCAAGAGGTGTCGCCGGCAGCTGCAGATCCTCGACTTCCAGATAGGCGCCGCGCGCCAGCACCACGCCCCTTTCAACGGCATTCATCAGCTCGCGCACGTTGCCCGGCCAGCCGTACTTCATCGCCAGATCCATTGCCTGCGGGGTGAAGCCCTTGATGTCCTTGCTGTTTTTATCGGCAAAATGGGCCAGAAAATGCTGTGCCAGCAGGGCGATATCCTCGCGCCGGTCGCGCAGCGGCGGCAGCGTCAGGCTGACCACATTGAGCCGGTAGAAAAGGTCCTCACGGAACCGACCGGTCCGGACCTTCTCGACCAGACCCTTGTTGGTGGCCGCAATGACGCGCACGTCGACCTTGACCACCTGTTCACCGCCCACCCGCATGAACTCTCGCTCCTGAAGGGCCCGCAGCAGCTTGACCTGCATCATCAACGGCATCTCACTGATCTCGTCCAGGAAAAGCGTCCCCCCGTCGGCCTGGGCGAAAAACCCATCCTTGCGGCGCTCGGCGCCGGTAAAGGCCCCCTTTTCATGTCCGAAGACTTCGGATTCGAACAGTGTTTCCGGAATCGCGGCGCAGTTGATGCGGATAAAGGGTTTCCGCCGCCGGGGGCTGTTGTGATGAATGGCGCCGGCGATCAGCTCCTTGCCCGTCCCGGATTCGCCCCACAGGAGGACGGTGGCCTCCGAGCCCGCCACGCGCTCCACGGTTTCCAAGAGATTCAGCATAGCCACGCTGCGCCCGATGATCCGACGCCGGTCAAACCGCTGGCCGAGCTTTTCGCGCAGGCGGCGGTTTTCGTCCTTGAGCCGCACGTGCTCCATGGCACGCTCAAGGGTCAGGCGCAGGGTGTCGAAATCAAGCGGCTTGGTGAGATAGTCATAAGCGCCTTTTTTGAGGGCCTCCACCGCGGATTCAACCGAGGAAAAAGCGGTCATGATGATCACCGGGACGGCCGGGTTGATGGTTTTGAGGCTCTCCAGCGCCTCGATCCCCGACATTTTCACCATCCGGACATCCATCAGGACCAGGTCATAGGGGGTTTCAGCGACCGCACTGACCGCCAGTGCCCCGTCATCGGCCTCGGCCGTCGCGTACCCCCAGCCGCCCAGGAGGGTGACCAGCATGGTACGGTGGGCCATGTCGTCATCGACAACCAGAATGTTACCCTGGCTCTTTCCCATCGTGAAGGGCTCTTTTCTGAGGCAGCAAAAGTGACATGCAGGTGCCCCGGCCGGGGTGGCTGTCGACCCGGATCTCGCCGCCGTGCGCCTCGATGATGTTGTGGGCGATGGCCAGCCCAAGGCCGGTGCCGGACCCCTTGGTGGTGAAAAAAGGGTCGAAGAGCTGCCCGAGATCCGCTGGTTTTATGCCCTTACCGGTGTCCGCGACGCTGATCCGCACCAGCCGGCGAGCCTCGTCCAGCCCGGCGGTGACCGTCAGCCTGCCCCCGTCGGCCATCGCGTCCAGCGCATTGAGGTAAAGATTCAGCAGCACCTGGCTGATCCGGTCGGGATCCAGGAGCACGGGTGCCACCATTGGGGAGCAGTCCAGCTGCAAGGTGATCCCCCCGGCCAGGGCCTGAGACTCCACCAGTTTCAATGAATCCCCAAGAAAGGCTCCCAGATCCACCGGCTTGATTGAAACACGCACGGGGCGCGCGAAATCCAGCAGGTGGCTGACCACCCGGTTGAGGCGGTCGACCTCCTGTATCATGATGCGGGCGATCTTGTCGTCTTCGGGGACCGCCGCGTAGCGGTCGCGAAAATAGGTCGCAAACCCCTTGATGGAACTGAGCGGGTTGCGGATCTCGTGGGCCACCCCGGCCGCCAGGCGGCCCACCGCGGCCAGCCGGCGGTGGCGCTCGATTTCCTGCCGCAGGGCACGGACGTCGGTCAGGTCCTTGAAGAGCAGCAGGCTGCCTGCAGGCCGGCCGGTTTCGTCTTTCAGGGCAGTGGCCGTCACTGCCAGAAAGCGGGTCGAACCGTTTTCGCCCGCAAGGGCCACTTCGGTCTCGACGACACGGCTCTCGCCTCGAAGACGATCGAGCACCGTCAGCACTGCGGCCGGCAAAACCGCCGCCACGGGCCGATCCGCCAGGTAGACGGCGGGCAGCCGCAGAAGGGTGGCCGCCACGGGGTTGAATGAGGTCACGGTTTCCCGGGAGTCCATCGCCAACAGCCCCAGCGGCATGCTGGCCACCAGCTTGTCGGAAAAGGCCTGAATCCGGGACAGGCTGGTTCTGGCCTGGCTGTAGCGCGCGCCCAAAAAGACCAGCACGATTCCGCCCACCCCCGCCAGCAGCAGCCCGGCGCCGGTCACAATGGCATTGCGCACCTCGGCACGCTCCACGGCGGCCACCGGCCCGAGATCCAACCCGACAAAAATGAACCGGGAGCCTTCTAAGTTCTCGTCGTCCGGCGGCGACACGGGGCCGGCGGGGTCATGAAGGCGCGGCCGATGCATGCCGTGGCGCCCCATCGGGGGCAGGCTGGGGATAAAGCGTCGGTAGACTTCAAAGACTTCAGCGCCGTCAGTGCCGGTGATGCGCCGCCAGTTCAGCCTTTCGGGCCCCTGCAGCGCCCGCAGGTCCAGATCGGCGCCGTGAAGGCTGTCGATCTTGGCCACCTCGCTGTGCGCCAGCACACGACCATCGGTCGCCGTTACGATAAGATAGACAATATCCGGCTGAAGAGCGGTTTCACTCAACAATCGCTGCAGCCTAAACTCCTGGCGTTGCAACCCACCCATACCCGCCCGGGTCCCGGCCTCAAACGAGCGGATCAGGGCCGCGCCCTTCTCCAGCAGCAGCCGCAGGCTGTTGTGCTTCTGACGTTCGACATTGTTGAAAATGGCCAGTGCAAAAATAGCGCTAAGCCCCATCGCCGCAACCGCCAGCAGGCCCCAGGGCAGAAGCCGCTGAAAGCGGCCATCTTTTAGAATATTTCGCATGCTGTCCCTTAAGGCAAGGGCGATGCCAGGCGTAGCTGGGGTGGGATCGGAGCCGAGAATAATGCCTCCGGATTGCGCCGCTTTTGGGCTCGCCTGCAAGCCACAGCCACCGCTGCATCGCCGGATGCCGTTTTTAACCACCGGCCAGGCAACCCCGCAGCCCATTGCAGCCGAAGGATCTATATGGATCCTTTATACCCATATCATACCCGGGGTGTGTATAAAATACCCACATGTATCCACAAAGCCAGAAATACCACATTTTCACCCCACCAGGCCATCGTCATTTTTTCGCCTTTAAATTCAATCAATTTGCCTGTTCGCCGGATCTTGGACAGATGATGGGTACGATCCTTGCTGAATAGTAAAAAAACGCCCACCGCACATTCCCAAACAGAGGAGGATAAGACATGCACACGAAACGGTATCAACCTATTTTTTTCCTGGCGATAGTCCTGGTGGCCGCCATGGCCGCAGCGGTGTTTGCCGCCGGCAGTGACACCCAAGGCGCAGGTGGCTATGGCCGCGGGTGGCACAAGGGTGCCGGCGATGGACCGGCCTGCCTGCAGAACCTGAGCGAAGAAGATCGCGGCAAAATCGAAAGCGAGCGCCAGGCGTTCTTCAACGCCACCGACGACCTCAGACGCGACCTCTACCGCAAAGGGTTAGCCCTGGAAAGCGAACTGGCCAAAAAAGCACCGGACCCCGAGGCAGCCAAAGCCCTTCAGAAGGAGCTTTCAGAGCTCCACGCCCAAATGGGGCAGCAGCGCATCGATCACCTTCTCAAGATGAAGGTCATCAATCCCGACTGCGGCGACTGGGGCGGTAACCAGCGGCATGGCCACGGCCAGGGTCGCGGGCAGGGCCGCGGCGGCGGCTGCATGTATGGCGGCGACTGACCCTCGCCACAGCGGGCCGTTGCCGGGCACTTTAGAACGCTTGCCCGGCAGCGGCCCGCCTCCACGTTCACCCCCCTCGCGCGTAGCTCCCCTTGCTTGACCCCCAGCGGTTTTTCCGTTATGAAGTTTCGGGTATTTTGTGAGCATATTGGAATTGTTAGCGTCGCAAACCGCAATGGGAAACCGCCATGTTGATCACCGAAATTCTGGCCCGCAACGCACGCATGTACGCCGCAGAAACCGCCTTGGTGGAGCGCGACCCGGCCAACGGCATCCGGCGCGAGATAACCTGGCGCGCATTTGACGCCCAGGCCAACCAGCTGGCCCAGGCCCTGATGGGAAAAGGCATCAAAAAGGGCGACCGGGTCGTGCAGCTGATGATGAACTGCCTGGAATGGCTGCCGGTTTATTTCGGCATCCTGCGCAGCGGCGCCTGGGCAGTGCCCCTCAACTTTCGCTTCGTGGCCAAGACCATCGGCCGCTGCACCCGAACCGCCGGGGCGCGGGGGATCATTTTCGGCCCGGAATTCATCGAACGCCTGCAAGCGCTTCGTAAAGACCCCGGATTTTCCCTGGAATTCTACATCTTCATCGGCCCGGAAAGCCTGCGGCCGGCCTGGGCCGAATCCGGCACCAGCCTGCTGGCAAGCCAGGAACCCAGCGACCCGCGGGTTCCCATCGAGATCACCGACGAAGCCGCCCTTTTCTTCACCACCGGCACCACCGGGACCCCCAAGGCAACCCTGCTGACCCACCGCAACCTGGAGTTTGCCTGCATTCAGGAAAACTGTCACCACCGGCAGACCCACGAGGACAACTTCCTGTGCATCCCGCCCCTTTATCACACCGGCGCCAAGATGCACTGGTTCGGCAACTTCATCGTCGGCGCCCGGGCGGTTATCCTGCGAGGCATCGAGCCCCGCTGGATCCTCGAAGCAATCTCCGAAGAAAAGGTCACGGTGGTCTGGCTGCTGGTCCCCTGGGCGCTGGATATTCTGTTTGCGATTGAAAGCGGGGACATCAAACTCAAGGACTTCCAGCTCGACCAGTGGCGCCTGATGCATATCGGCGCCCAGCCTGTGCCGCCCAGCCTGATCAAGGAGTGGAAGCGCCTTTTCCCCCACCATCAGTACGACACCAATTACGGTCTGACGGAAACCTCCGGACCGGGCTGCGTCCATCTGGGGGTCGAGAACATGCACAAGGTCGGGGCCATCGGGCGCCCAGGCTTCGACTGGGAATACCGGATCGTGGATGACAGCCAGGCGGCGGTGCCGCCGGGCCAACCGGGAGAGCTGATGGTCAAGGGCCCCGGTGTGATGAAAACCTATTTCGGCAACCCCGATGCCACCACCAAGGTCCTGATCGACGGCTGGCTGCTCACCGGAGATGTGGCGCGCCAGGACGAAGACGGCTTTATCTGGCTGGTGGACCGCAAAAAGGACGTGATCATCACCGGCGGTGAAAACATTTATCCGGTCGAGATCGAAGATTTTCTCCAGTCCCACCCGGCCATCCAGGATGTGGCGGTCATCGGCCTGCCCAGCCTGCGGCTGGGGGAAATCGCTGCAGCCATCATCCAACTCAAGCCGGGAAGATCCCTCACGCGTGAAGCGGTCATGGTTTTCTGCGAAAGCCTTCCGCGCTACAAACGCCCCCGGCAGGTCATCTTCGGGGACGTCCCCCGCAACCCGACCGGCAAGATCGAAAAGCCCAGGCTGCGCAAACAGTATGCCGGCATGCCTGAGAGTTTTCGCCTGTAGCGCACAGGCGCCGCACAGCCCCAAAAAAAACCCCAAACCCGCTGCACGTCAAGATGTGACAGCGGGTTTGGGGTTTAAGCGGCTGGCTGAGAGCGCCGAACGGCGCTTACTTTTTGTCTTCGTGGACCTCCTCGAAGTCGGCATCGACCACGTCGTCATCGGCGGCAGCCGAAGGGCCTCCGGCACCGGCACCCGCCCCCGGTCCTTGGCCGCCCGGACCTTCACCCTTGGAGGCCTGCTGGTAAATGGCCTCGGCGAGTTTGTGCGACGTCTGGGTTAATTCCTCGCTGAGGCGCTTGATTTCGGTGATGTCCTCCCCTTCCATAGCCTTTTTCAAGGCCGCAACCGCTTCCTCGACTTTGGCCTTGGTGGCATCGTCGACCTTGGCGCCCAGATCCTTGATGGATTTCTCGGTGGAATAGATCAGGGCATCGGCATGGTTGCGGGCCTCCACCACCTCTCTGCGTTTGTGGTCCTCATCCGCGTGTATTTCGGCGTCCTTCACCAGCCGGTCGATCTCCTCTTTGGACAAACCGCTGGAAGCCGTGATCTGGATGGACTGCTCCTTGGCGGTTGCCAGGTCCTTGGCGGAGACATTGACGATCCCGTTGGCGTCGATGTCGAAAGTCACCTCGATCTGGGGCACGCCGCGGGGGGCCGGCGGAATGCCGACCAGCTCAAACCGCCCGAGGGTCTTGTTGCCGGCCGCCATTTCACGTTCACCCTGCAGCACGTGGATCGACACCGCCGGCTGACTGTCTGCAGCCGTACTGAAAACCTGGCTCTTTTTGGTGGGGATCGTGGTGTTTTTTTCGATCAGCTTGGTCATCACGCCGCCCAGGGTTTCGATGCCCAGCGAGAGCGGCGTCACATCCAGCAGAAGCACATCCTTGACATCGCCCTTGAGCACACCGCCCTGGATGGCCGCCCCCATCGCCACGACCTCGTCCGGGTTGACCCCTTTGTTGGGTTCCCTGCCGAAAAGCTTCTTGACCCGCTCCTGGACCGCCGGCATGCGCGTCATGCCCCCCACCAGGATGACCTCCTGAATGTCTTTGGGCGTCAGGCCGGCGTCCTTCAGGGCCATAAGACACGGCCTTTCCAGTTTGTCCAGCAGGTCCGCAACCAGCGACTCGAGCTTGGCGCGGGTCAGCTTGATGTTGAGGTGCTTGGGACCACTGGCGTCAGCCGTGATGAACGGCAGATTGACTTCGGTTTCAACCGAGGTCGACAGCTCCATCTTGGCTTTCTCGGCAGCTTCTTTGAGACGCTGCAGCGCCATCTTGTCCTTGCGCAGGTCGATCCCCTGGTCCTTGCGAAACTCGTCTGAGAGATAGTCGATCAAACGCAGATCGAAATCCTCCCCGCCCAAATGGGTATCGCCGTTGGTGGCCTTGACTTCGAAAACGCCGTCTCCGAGCTCGAGAACGGAAATGTCAAAGGTTCCGCCGCCAAGGTCAAAGACCGCGATGGTTTCTTCTTTACGTTTGTCCAAACCGTAGGCCAGCGAGGCCGCCGTCGGCTCGTTGATGATCCGCAGGACGTTCAGCCCGGCGATTTTACCGGCGTCCTTGGTGGCCTGGCGTTGACTGTCGTCAAAGTAGGCCGGAACGGTGATCACCGCGTCGGTCACTTTTTCTCCGAAGTATTCCTCGGCGGTGTGCTTGATGGTGGCCAGAATGTAGGAAGAGATCTGAGCCGGGCTGTGTTGCTGCCCGCGGATGTTGATGCGTACATCCCCGTTGGGCGCTTGTTCGATCTTGTAGGGCAGAACTTTTATATCGCTCTGGACCTGGGGCGAACTGAACTTGCGGCCGATGAGGCGCTTGACGGCGAAAACCGTATTTTCAGGGTTTGTGATCGACTGCCGTTTGGCAATCTGCCCGACCAAGCGCTCACCGCTCTCGGTAATGGCCACGACCGAGGGCGTTGTGCGCCCCCCCTCGGGATTGGTGATCACCTTTGCGTCCCCGCCCTCCATGACCGCCACACATGAGTTCGTCGTTCCCAAGTCAATACCAATAACCTTACCCATTTGAATGCCTCCTTAAAAATATCGTGACAGTGTATAATCGCTCCAAGAGCGTTGGATTAATCGTTTTCGCCGGGTTGGTCGGCGCTTGCATCGGTCTTCGGTCTGGATACAACGACCATGGCCGGCCGCAGCAGCCGGTCATGCAGGGTATATCCCTTCTGCAGCTCTTGAATAACCGTGTTTTTCGGATAAGCATCGGATTCTTCGCCGACCACCGCCTGATGAAAAACCGGGTCGAAAGGCTGGTTGAGCGCCTCAACCGCTTGAACCCCGAATTTGTTGAGAACCCGCAGGACCTCTTTCAAGGTGAGGTCAATCCCGTCAACCAGCGGCACCTGTTCGCTGCTATCCTCGCGTGCTGACTTGATGGCCAGCTCAAGGTTGTCCACGACCGGCAGCAACTCTTTGAGGATCGTTTCGTTGGCGTATTTGCGAAAATCCTGCAATTCACGGGCTGACCGCTTTTTGTAGTTGTCAAACTCCGCGGAAACCCTCAGCAGACGGTCATAGTTGGCCTGCGCCTCCTGCCGGGCAGCTTCGATCTTGGCTTCGAGTTCCGCAACCGCATCGGTTTCGTCGGTTCGTCCTTCTCCCGTTGGGGGCAAGTCTGCTTGGAAGTCTTCCGATATTTCACCCGTCTGCTCTTCATCGGTGGCTTCGGCTGTTTGTTCATACTTCCGAATTTTGTCTTTTTCGGTCATCAGCAGCAAAATTCTCCTATCGGTAAAATGAGGGCGGTGGTAAGCGCATCAATCAACAATCAAGTTACCCGCCAGCTTCAGTGTCATAAAAGCTGGCGCTTTTGGGTTCCGACGATCTCCGCGTTTTCAAACCGTTATAGGCCCCAAAGGAAAAACCTTGAGGAACTGTGGCCGGTGAGTTGGGCGCGTCCCGACAATAGTTTACAGCATCGGACGAAAGCGCGCGCCTGAATCGAGGCCCTTCAATTCTAGGTTTATCCGAGCATGAGCCCGATTTCACTCAGGGCAGAGGCATCGCGGCCGGCGTTATGTTGGCACATAATAAGACGCCGGAAAGTGATGTCAAGCCATTGCGCCGGGCTCTAATTAAGTCTGAAATTAGAAAGAAAAACACGTGGAACGGAAGTAAAAACAGGCTTCGGGAGGCTTCACGAAGGAAGGGGTGGCGGGCTTGCAAAAGAACTGACCGTTGCATAAAAAAGGGGGAGTGGTTGTGCACCCTCTGTCGAATCACTTCCGGATAACAAGGACCGTCGCCATGACCGGGATCGATCCACGACACAGACCGCATTACTTATCGCTGCTTCCTTCCGGACCTGACGAGGTTCGTAACCGTCTGTTGCGTGGCGGCCGATCAGGCTGAGTCCTACATTCCGGACAGAACCCTTCAGAGGGAATTCAGCCCCGCATAAAGCGGATTTCGGGTACAGGACACCGCTAGCGCCCCACCTAGCACAACCGACGGAAACTATAGCCACCCAGGCGAACTTTTTCAAGAAGAAAAAGCCCGACGACTTCCGGACGGCCGCACCGCCCCCATTGACCCGGCGTCTGCCGCAATACCGCGGGAGCTGCCAGCCATTTTTGCGGGGATTTTTTATTGACTTCTTCCCGTCTGTATCATAGTCTCTGATTTTATTAGGAAATCTTAGCATTTATGGTTTAGCCAAACGCCCTCGGAGCGCGTCTTTCGGCCGGCGGCTGCGCGGGACATGTTATGGGGGGTGTCGCTGGCGCGGGGCCCTGCCCATAGGGCCCATCCCTAGTTTCCGGATGGACTTTGCCCAAATCGATGGGGGCCTGTAAAGATCCTGCTAGGCCCCTGTGACCAGAGCCTTTCCGCCGCTCCCGATACCTTGCAAGCCCCCGAAATTGCAATTACCGATAAGCGTGGCGACGGCTTGAGCACCGGCCTGAAGGCAAACGCGCCGGTGGAACCCCGCTGGCGGTCAAGCCTGAGAGTGCAAAAAGCCATATCACCCGTGTTTTGGCGCAAACAGGTGCGGTCGGCCAAGGGAACAAAAGGGGTCCGAGCTGATTCATGAGAACCTCGCCAAACGGCTTTAACCGGACGGTTCTGCAAAAGGTCAGACATACCATCGACACCCACGGCCTCTTTGGGACTGGCGAGTCGGTGCTGGTGGCAGTTTCCGGTGGGGCCGATTCCGTCTGCCTGCTGCACGTCCTTTTAACGCTGGCACCGGAGCGTGACCTGCACCTCGGCGTGGCCCATCTTCATCACGGCCTGCGGGGCAAGGCGGCTGACCAGGATGCCAGATTTGTCGCCGACCTGGCCCAGGCCTTCAATTTGCCGGTTTTCATAGGGGCAGCAGATGTTCGGGGTCTGAAGCAGCAGCGCCGGCTTTGTCTGGAAGAAGCCGCGCGCCAAGCCCGCTATGATTTTTTAGCGCAAATTGCCCGTCAGCATCATTTCCGCAAAATCGCCGTCGGACATCAGCAGGACGACAACGCCGAGTCGACCCTGATGTTTCTCATCCGGGGCAGCGGCGCCAGAGGGGCCGGCGGGATCCCGCCTGCCAGGGAAAACCGGATCGTACGACCGCTTATCGACCTCAAAAGAGAGGACATCCGCGGCTATCTGGCGGCAAACGGCCTGGACTGCATTTCCGACGCCACCAACCAGGAGCGCGTTTTCCTGCGCAACCGCATCCGGCTTCAACTGCTGCCGGCACTGGCGAAAGATTACAACCCCCGCATCCGGGAGGCCTTGGCACGTTTTGCCCGGGTCACCCGGGCGGAAGACGACTGGCTCGAAAGCCTGACCACCCCGCTTTTGGAAGCCGCCTGCCTTGCCCAATCCGACACCTCCCTGACGCTGTCGGTGGCTGCCCTCTCGGCCCTCCATCCGGCCGCCCAGCGCCGGGTGCTGCGCAGGTCCTTGAAAATGGTCAAAGGCAACCTGCGGCGCATCGCCTTCGACCATATCGAAGCGGTCTTGGCACTCGTCGCCAGCGGCAACGGTCATGGCAGTTGCGACCTGCCCGACCGGATCCGGGTCCAGCGCTATCCCGACCGTTTGGTGGTGTCGTTGGCGCAACACCCCCTGCGGACTCTGAAACCGGAATCACCCGCCGCCGTGATCGGAGATTTCCGCTACGCGGTTCCCGGCCCGGTATCTGAAACCGTCTCGATCACACTGCCCGAAATCAGGGGCCGATTGGAATTTCGCCGGATCAGCCTTAAAATGGTCCCGGCAACACGCAATGCTGGACAGTTTGTCGCGTTTTTTGATATGGATGCCCTGATCTTTCCCTTGATCGTCAGAAACTTGCGCCCGGGCGACCGCTTCAACCCATTTGGAACGGCAGGCAGTCAAAAAGTCCACCGGTTCTTTATCAACCAGAAGATACCCCGCGAGTCGCGAACCCGATACCCATTGCTCCTCAGCGGCACTTCAATCATATGGGTGGCCGGCCTGCGCCTGGATCAGACCGCACGGCTGACCTCGGAAACGCGGCGGGTGCTCCGGGGGGAACTTCTCCTTGCCTAAATCCGCTTCGTGATTAATATCAGGAACCCGGTTACTATTAGAAGGTGAAACCACTCACGTGCGGCCGGGTCGCAGACTAAAATTTTCAAGCTTGGAATACGGCGTTTCTTCCCGTGAATTGGACTCCGCGGGAGGGTGACGTCCTTCAAGCCGACAGCCTCAGGAGGTGACTTCAGTTGAATCCGTTCTACAAAAATCTGGCGTTGTGGCTGGTAATCACGCTGATGATGATCATGCTTTTCAACCTCTTCA
>Ga0105099_10002037_pt1 | contig 12240 bp, 5 predicted proteins | sample PPLLak3cmMay2015_2_FD_79138 | JGI IMG/M metagenome (GOLD analysis project Ga0105099, IMG submission 79138) | Freshwater sediment microbial communities from Prairie Pothole Lake near Jamestown, North Dakota, USA - PPLs Lake P8 Core (1) Depth... | ecosystem: Environmental > Aquatic > Freshwater >...
AATCTGCTGTCCGGTGAATCGCAGGCAGCATGCAATGCGGAATCGGGGCTGGAATCACTGGGGAATATATCAGCGCCGAACTCGGTGAAATCCAGCCCGGCGTTTTTAAGTAAATCCTCGGTCTTAACGGCTTCAAGACAACCTGACTCCATGTTGAACACGCACATGTTTTTCGGTAATAATTGCCTCGCGTTTTCGATGGAATCAGCCGACTTCTCGCCGGAAAGGGTCAGCGGAAACAAAATCAGATAGTCGTCTTTCAGCCTGCTCAAAAGCGGCACCCACAATCCCGGAACCATGCACAGCAGGCCGTCTTTCCTCTTAATATGAGGAGCCCAGATAAATTCGTTTTCACTCGATGCCACCCCTGAAAAGAGCGGCATGAAATATTCCCCGACCTGCTCGCCTATCACTTCCTGAATCACTATTCCCATTTCTTCGTAAGAATCGAGCATACGGTGTCTGCTTCTGTATTCCAATGGCTCCGGGGCGAAAATCGAGGCATAAATCGTGGCAATGGCATTTTTCAGCGCTTCCAGCCGTTCGGTCTTGCTTCCCCTGTTAGCAAGAAATACGTGCGGATACATTCCATAGAACCCTGAACCTAATTGCCCCTCCAGCAGGCTGGAGCTCCTGACCATAAGCGGGACATCCCCGAAATCGTCGAGCGTGGTCGATAATATCTTGATAATATCCTCCGGGAACTGGCCGTTTTTGAATGCCTGGACGATATTCGGATATTCCATTCTGATCTGCCCGGAGTCCTTATACTTCTGCTCGATGACATCCTCAAAATCATTATATCCCATGAAGTGGTAAATGATATCAGATGAAATATACCAGGTCTTGGGTGTTTTGACGCCGCTCAACCCGCCTTCGTGCAGCCCTCGCTTCTTCAAGGCTTTATCGAGCAGGAAAAGCATTGCCCCTTTTCCGCCTAATTTGCCCCTGCTTTCTTTCGTGTAGACGAGATTGTTCAAAAGCTCGTGAAAATCGCGGATATCAACGAGATTCTTCGCGCGATCGATATAATCGGTCTGTTCCGAGAGAAATTTCCTGATCAGGGAAACCTGGATTCCCCATTTGGTCGGCGAATATTCCCGGAACTCCTCAGGCATGGCGTCGAAATATCTTTTCAGGGCCTGCGCCACCTCTTCGATCGAAAGGTTGCGATTCCCAATCTGCGCCAGCAGGCCCAGCTTCTCCTCCTGGATCCATCTTTGTATCAACTTAAGGACAATATCGCCTCGTAGATTCGCCTGGACGAGCTTTACAAGCTTCTGGTCGAAATCGTCGGAGACATATTCGTCGGGTCCGATAGAGTGTATCTTGCGGAAGCGATTGTGATGATCCCTGTGGTAATTGAGATCTCGATTGATCGACCTCATCACGCTGACAGCTTCGTCATGTCCTTCCCAGTTTATAACCGTAAGCAATTTCCTGCAAATTCGATAGTACAATTCGCGATTTGTATTTCTGAGCATATTGAACAGGATTTGCCAATCGTCGCGGTTATATGAAATATCGGCGGTCGTATCTGCCAAATATGTTCCGACATGGCCGGCAACGGTTTTTACCAGCCTGGATTCCGCATCGCTCAGCGTCCGCGGTCCGATTTGGCTTTTCTCCCCGACATAATAAACCGTAATGCCGCCTATGATTTTATCGCCGGTAATAATCGGAAAATCGGTATACCATTCGGACTCGGTAAAATCCCGGCTATGGAAAACTTCATTGTTAAGGGTTATTTTAATACGGAATCGTTCGGGGGTATTTAATCCCCGGATGATATTCTCTATAATCGAGGTGCATACGTACTTTATTGATTTACGCGGCTCCTTGAGAATTTCCATGATGCGATAGAGACAATTAAGTTCATTGGCCCTTTGCTTAAGGCCATCAATAGTCCCGCCGGGATACGCATCTTTACTCATGGCAATAAAATCACTCCCCGCCCCGTCCTTCCGTCGACTTTGAGCGATATGGGTTTCTGCAGACGAATATGCCTGATAAATTCGGTGCTTCTTACCGTTTCCTGTTTTTTTAACCAATCCCAGTTAATCCCGTTGGCTTTACTATGATGAACGGCAAAATAACAGATGCGGAAACTGGTCATATTATGGAAGAAGTGCGCTCCCTGACTCAGCTCAACATCCATTCCCGGAAGAGTTGCCTCCACCAGGGCTCGTACTCCGGAAATCTGCCCCCAGTTGACCGGAATTCCGAGCCAGGGATCGGAACTTCCCCACCGTCCGAATCCAATCAACAGGTAGGAACTCCCCTCATCGACCATGGTCCGATTTAATTCGGCAAGTTCACCGGCGATTTTGCGGGTGAATTCCGGTTTAAATTTATCGGGATCGACGAAAATAATATTCTCGATACTGTCTTCCGAACCGTTTCCGAGGGAATTTTCCGATGCGACCAGCACTTTTTCCCCGACCATCTCATCTGCCGATAATTCAATAATGGAATCCGATACCACCATTGGACGCACCTGCAGGAATCCCAAATCGGCGCTGATTTCGCCGCCATCCTTTATGGTCAGGGCGAATTCGATTTCCACATTGGCATTCAATTCCTTTTCGCAGGCTTTTAAAATATCGATTATCAGGTCGTTGAGAGGCAATTGATTCGCAATCAGAATCGGGGCGAAGGTCAAAATACGCGGGCCGGATGCACCTATTCCCATGACCACCCGGTCATCATGAGGACGATAAGTGGAAGCAAGATACTTCAGGGTCCCGTCCTGTTCGGCTTCACTGATACTTTCCCTTACCATGAATTCCGTTTCCTGCAGGGGATTGGTAACCGAAATGGGTCCCATATTTATCGCCCAGAATTCGCTCTGCGTAAATTTCAGCAGTTCGGCCGGCGAAGAAACCGGCGGACTAACCTTGGGGCAGTTAGGCGAATAAATCCAAACGATGCCGCCGTCGACAATGGTCTTGCCCAATCCCAGGGCCAGTGAAACGACTCCATTTTCCGGTTTTGCAGCTCCGGAAGGATAGAAATTGTATGATCTGGCAACACCGGACAGGTGAGGATAAAAGCGGTCATTAAAGCGTTGCCCGACGACCTCCTGAATTATCACCGCCATTTTTTCGTCATAAGTATTGCGCCCGATTGCCTTGTGATATGCCCGAGCATGCCCGAAAAAGGTGGAAGCATATACGAATTTCACCGCCTCCGATAGCTTTTCAAGGCGAATATCTATTTCGTCATCGTTGTTGGGGAGCATTTTCGTCGCATAAACTCCCGCAAACGGCTCATACATGGCGTCCTCAAGCAGGCTCGAGGAACGCACGGCCAGCGGAATATCAATAATCTTCAAGACGGTTTCGAGATATTCGGTTAATTCCGGATCCAGCCTTCCGCCGCTGAAAGCATGGGCGATATATTCATCCGACATATCCGATAGGGCAACGGAATATAAATCGTTTGACTGCATGAAGCGGTCAAAATATTCGCTGGCGATAACGACGAAGCGTGGTATCGCAACCCGAATCCTTTCGCCCGAATGCGAACCGAATCGCGATCTCAAAGTCCTTTCGATATTCGCGAGTCCCGCCGCCTTACCGCCGATCGATCCCGAACCGATTACGGCAATATTCTTCCCGGAACCGAAAAAATCCCGGCTGAAATGAATCAGCTTTTCGGAGAACACTTTTGATTTTTCGGCCGACATGTTTACTCCATGTTGGTGCATTGAAGGACCTGCCGGGACTCATCTCTTCGCGAGATGTCCCGGACTGAATCCCCCGTATTTGCTATCACGGCCTTTAAGCCGTCCGCGAAAACCGTCAATATCCGTTATTCGACGGAAAACGGAAGCATTGCTTCCGCTTTCCGAAAATAGTATCAGCTATTAAGTATCTGCTCGGCCAATTCCTTGTCGGCATCCATGACGTACTTGATACCCGTAATCTCGGCTACTTCCGGAGTCAGGGCGATCAGATCATCACGAGACATGTAATCGATTCCGAACTTCCGGCTTCCCGCCATCAACTGACGTAATCCCTGTGCCAGACGTTCGTAATAGGTGTAAAGACCGATGGCACCAGTCGGGAGCGCTTCGAATTCCTTGTCGCCGAGTTCCTTGCGCAATTCCGCAGCGGTCACGAAGACTTCGTCTTTGGTGGTACCGAAACGCTCGACGTACACCGGCAGTTGATGTTCATCGATGGTCCTGCCAATGGTTTTGCCTACCATGGCGGCCGCGATCGGTCCCCGGGCCATACCGATCAGTTTAAAGAACGGCGCCCCCAGTGCGAGGGCCTTGAACATCTGATCTTCGAAAGTGAATCCGCCGGCGGGGATGATCGTCGGGATATATTCCCCTTTTTGCTTCAGCTTCTGGGCATAACGATAAGTCAGGGTATGCAGTTCGACCGGAGGAATCCCCCATTCGTTCATCATCCGCCAGGGACTCATGCCGGTTCCGCCGCCGGCTCCGTCCACGGTCAGGACATCCAGTTTGTATTTCGAAGCATACTTCAAGGCCAGAGCCAGAGCCGATGGCCGGTAGGCGCCGGTTTTAAGCGAAATGTACTTGGCGCCGGCACGGCGAAGTTCCTGAATTCTATTCGCAAATGATTCCTCGCTAACCATTCCTACCCGCGAATGTCTTTCGAATTCCTTGAAACTGCCCCGTTCAAAAGCCTTAATAACGTGCGGATCCGTGGGATTCGGGATTACGACATATCCGCGGTCATAAAGCATCTGAGCTTTGGCCAGGCTCCTGATTTTCACTTCACCGCCGATATTTTTCGCGCCCTGCCCCCATTTAAGTTCGACCCATTCCACGCCAAGCTTTTCAATGGCGTATTCCTGGGCTCCGAGGCGGGTATCTTCGATGTTGGCTTGAACTATAATGGCGCCGTAACCGTCACGCTGATGATCCTTGTACAACTTGACGCGGCGCTTCAGGTCGACCGTATCGACCACCCGGCCGTTTTTGATAACGGCTTCGGTATCCATACCCACGACATTCTCCCCGATGGTCAGTCCCGTCCCGGCCAGTGCCGAACCGATGGCCAATCCTTCCCAGTTGTTCTTGGCCACGTCGGTGGAGCCGATACCCGGTATCATAATGGGGAGGCGAAACTTCAAGCCCTTGTCGTGACCGAAGTGCACTTCCAGATTTACATTGGGGAAGATCGCCTTATCGCTGTCCGCCTCGATACCTTCCGCTCCGATCACGCCGCCGATAATATTCAGGTGCGAATAATCGATGGGATAGTTCTTTTCGGACGCTGTGGTAATCACACCGAAGGGCTGCGGGTAAATGACTTCGTGGCCCCGATAAGCCGACTTCCCGATTTCACACATTCCTATGCATCCGTCGACACAGGTGACACACATTCCGGAAAGACTGGTGATTGATTCCTCAGTCCTGTTTTTCGACAGGGTTGCCGCCGAGGAATTTACTCTCGTAAGTGACATCTCAAAATCCTCCTTATCCCCGCTTGTCCTTTATGATTTCACAGGCAACGCAAGGATCCATATAACACATCATATCATCGAATTTTTCTTTTTCCAGACAGGGGGCGCTGATGTTGGCACAGCCGCCGCAAATCGCCTTTTCGGGCTCGGTGTACGTACACCTCAACTGGCAGGCGGGGCAGATATAAATACATCCCCCGCACAGCCTGCAGACATCGGTCTTGATATCGAACGGCGTCCCGATCGAACGGTTTTCGCCTCGACCGCGAAAACCGATGGCTTTCGCCTGCATCTGCTCCTCGCACATTCTAACGCAGAGTCCGCAGAGGATGCAATCCTCGTACTCCTGCTTGAAACGCTGCTGTCGAACCTCAAATTTCGAGGCGAGATCCTGTATGACTTTGGACTGCGGACAGCTCGCCAGCAGGAGTTCCAGGATCACTTTCCTGGCACGCATGACCCGCTTCGAAGCCGTGCGGACTTTCAATCCCTCCGTGGCAGGGTAGGTGCATGACGAAACCAGCCGAGAACGCTCCCCTTCCCCGATTTCCACCACACACAAACGGCAGGCGCCGTAAGGCGACAGGGCTTCATTGTAACACAGGGTGGGGATGGGAAAGCCCATAAAGCGCGCGGCTTCCAGCAGGGTCGTGCCTTCTTCGACCTGTATATCCACTCCGTTCATTTTCATCGTAATCATGGTACTTTCACTCCTGCCAAGATATCTTCGACTGCCTCTTTCTTATGCCGGGTGAATTCCAGGTCGCAGCGCAGACATCTCCGCGCCTCCGCCCGGGCTTCATCCACCGACAGCGAGACCTCCACCTCGGCGAAATTGCGTTTCCTCCATTCCGCCGGGGCTCTCTGTAACTCCACTCTGGCGGCCGTGCCGGCATCGTCGGAAGCCGTATCCGCCGGCTCGATGTATATTTGAGGCAGAATCGGAGTCCCCTGTTGTTTCAGGGCTTTTCCACGAATGTACCGATCGATCATCACCGCGACCTTTTTTCCATCGGCGATGGCATCGATAACGGTATTCGGACCCCTGACGACGTCGCCGCAGGCGAATACGCCCGGACGGTTGGTCAGCATGGTGGCTTCGTCCACTTTAATGGTATTCCATTTGGTTGTTTCGATCTGACTCATCCGCGCCGGAGCGACGGCATCGACCCCGGAATCTTCTCCGATGGCCACGATCAGGGTATCGAGCTCGACCTGAAATTCGCTGGATTTTATGGGAACCGGACGACGACGCCCGCTGGAATCGACCTCCCCGAGTTCGTTCCGCAGACATTCCAACGCCATGATATGGCCGTCCGCCGAAATCACTCTCGCCGGCGATACCAAGGTTTCGATCTTGATCCCTTCCTGCTCGGCCGCGGTTATTTCTTCTTCAAAGGCCGGCATTTCTTTTCTGGTGCGGCGATACAAAATCGTGACCTCTTTGACATCCTTCTGCCGCAGTGCCATTCTGGCGGCATCGATCGCCGAATTGCCTCCGCCGATAACTCCGACTCTGCCTCTTGCCAGCTGTTCCCCTTCGAGATTGCAGGCCTTGAGGAATTTAATCGAAGGAATCACTCCTTCGATATCTTCGTTTTCGAGCTGAAGCGGCTTGCTCTTATGCGCCCCCAACGCGACCAGAACCGCGCCGTACCCCTCTTCGAACAACTGGTCGAGCGTAATGTCTCGCCCCAGAGTCGTATTGCATTTAAGGGTAATATTTTCGTCAAGCAGCGAATTTATTTCTTTTTTAATCACTTCTTTAGGCAGACGGTATGACGGAATCGCACAGAACAGCATGCCTCCCGGCTCTTTCTCTGCCTCGAATACCGTAACCTTATATCCTTTCAGAGAGAGATAATGGGCGGTGGTCAAGCCGGCCGGCCCGGCGCCGATGATAGCCACCCGCGGAGGTTCACCATCGGCCCAAATGGAATGCTTCGGTTTATATGACGAGGGATCGATGCGGTCGGTGACGAATCGTTTCAACGAACGTATCGCGATGGAATCGCCTCCGGTTGCACCGGCCTTGCAGTGTTTTTCGCAGGGATGGTGACATACTCTCGCACATACTGACGGAAACGGATTGGCCTCGCGGATAACCATGTAAGCCTCCTCGTATTCGCCTCGCGAAATATGCGCGACATAGCGCCAGGCTTCTGTCCCGACCGGACAGGCCGCCTGGCACGGCGCTCCCACCAGGTCCTTGCAGACAAAAGCATCGCACTTTTTATCGACAATATGACGTTCGAATTCCTCGCGGAAATAGCGAATGGCACTTAAGACCGGATTCGAAGCGGACTGCCCCAATCCGCACATGGTGGTGTCTTTCACGACCAGAGCGAGCTCCTCGAGCAGATCGAGGTCTTCGAGGGTCGCCTTGCCTTTCGAAATATCGTCGAGGATTTCGTACATCCGCTGGGTTCCCTTGCGGCAGGTAAAGCATTTGCCGCATGATTCATCTTTAAGGAAGGCCATGAAATACCTGGCGACATCCACTATGCAGGTGTTGTCGTCCATGACGATCATGCCCCCCGAACCCATAATGGAACCGGCTTTGGCGAGACTGTCGTAATCGATCGACATATCGAACATACTGGCGGGGATGCATCCGCCGGACGGTCCCCCGGTCTGCACGGCTTTGATTTTGGCGTCTCCGATCGCGCCGCCGCCGATGTTGTAAACGACTTCGCCGATCTTGGTCCCAAGCGGGACTTCTACCAGACCGGTATTCTTTATTTTCCCCACCAGTGAGAATATTTTCGTTCCGGTATTTCCGGGAACTCCGACTTTGGCGAACTCCTCTCCCCCGCGATCGATGATGACATGAATATTAGCCAGGGTCTCCACATTATTGATGCAGGTGGGATGTCCCCATACCCCCTTCTGGATAGGATAGGGAGGCCGTTGCCGAGGTTCTCCCATCATACCCATAAGAGATTTGATAAGAGCCGATTCTTCGCCGCAGACAAAGGCGCCGGCGCCGCGGAATACTTCAATGTCGAAATCGATTCCCGTACCCATGATATTTTTTCCGAGCAGCCCGATATCACGGGCCTGGCGAATCGCTATCAAGGTGTGCTTGATTGCCAGAGGGTATTCGCTGCGGACATAAACTATCCCTTTGGTGGCTCCGATCGCAATCCCCGCGATAAGCATGCCCTCGATGATGGCATGCGGATTCCCCTCCAAAAGGCTGCGATCCATATAGGCGCCCGGATCACCCTCGTCGGCATTGCATATAATGTACTTCTGCCCGCTGTCGGTTTTAATCGAAGCAGCCAGTTCCCATTTTTGACCTGTCGGGAATCCGGCCCCTCCCCGACCGCGAATACCGGATTTTTTAACCTCGCCTATTATCCATTCGGGCCGGGGATCGGAAAAGACCTTCTCGGCCGCCGCATATCCCCCCTGCTCGAAATAGGTGAATATTCTGATGGGATCGATGTGTTCATTATAGCCCAGTATAGTCCGGGTCTGCCTTTTTATGAACGGAATATCATTGAGGCGGTGATAATGCTTCTTCATGAATGGATCTTTGTAGATAAGGCTCTCTTCAACATAATTCCCTATCGCCGATTCAATGACTTTCGGGACATCCTCCATTTTCAAGTTGGGATACAAGTGGCGTCCGGGCTGGACAAGAATAAAGGGATTCAGTTCGCATATCCCGTGACAACCGGTGATTTTTATGGCGACTTTCTCCTGAAGGCTATTTTTAAGGATGTATCGCTTCATTATTCTTATTAAGTCATTGGCGCCGCTGGCCTGTCCGCCGGTTCCCGCACAAATGACCAGAGTCGGTTTCTCGTAAGTAATGTCCTTTTCGCTCAGGACCCGCCTGCGAAAAACTCGAAACTCCTCGAGTGAAGTCAACTTATTCATCTATTTCTCCTCATTGCATCCGGCATCCACGATTATTCGATTACGGAACCGCCGAGGTCCAGCAGGTGTCCCTTACATCCGTTACGCGTGCAGATTTGAACCACACCGCCCCCCTTGACGATCATCGGCACCATTGGAGCCCCGCATTCGGGACACGAACCCCCTCCGATCAACTCGGAATGGCAATGCGGACAAAACATCTGCACCACGGCACCCTCCGGTACGGAATATTCCAGGTCCACTTTGTCACTGCCGTACAAACTCGACAAGGCCAAACGTCCGTGACAATTTCCGAACGAAATCGTCACGCGAATGACAGGCAAGCCGTCGATAAGGTGCCGTGCATCCATCAAGCTGTGATTGCAACGTGCACAGCTCACGACAAGCGGGAATACCCTTTGATCGGTTTCGATATCGACCGTATCGAAACCGTTTTTGGCCGTGTCGAGAATCTCCTTGACCCGGGAAACCTTGACGCTTGAAAAATAGTGTCCGTCGATTACCATTATCGGGCCCAGTGCACAGGCCCCGAGGCAGTTAACGGTCTCCAGCGTAAACTCGTTATCCGCCGTTGTCTGACCGGATTTTATCCCCAGTTGCCTTTCGATTTCCCTGGCGACCGCCGGCCCTCCTCTTACATGGCAAGCTGTCCCCAGACAAACCGAAACCAGATGCTTGCCGCGCGGCTTAAGATTGAATGCCCGGTAGAAGGTGGCCACACCATAGATGTCGGTGAGTGAAATTTTCGTCGTTTCTGATAAATGGCGGAGATCCGCCTGCGGAAGATAACCGTACTTGGACTGAATATTCTGAAGGGTGGCAATGAGATTGCCACGGTGACATTCGGCCGTATCACTCGGATCACGGCCCGTTTCTTTTTCCATTTTTTGCCCTTTGCTGCTTATAGGCTGTCATTCTCATATTTGACATCTATTCCTAACTGTATTCCTCGCAGTGCCAGACCCCTCCGGCCGGACGGGGTAAAACGCAGGTGAAACGATTATCGCAATTAATGCAAAGGCCCTTGAACGGCGAAGATTCCGGCCCGCAGTCATTGCCAACTTTTATCTCATCCCCTTGACTTTTTCCGGCCTCTTCCGATTCCCTGGCTTTTTCCTGCTCATCCATACCAGTTCAATTGTTTATTTACCGCGGATTAATTCCGAACGCCCGAACACAAATCCATGTCCCGTTGCTTTTTAGACTTGTGAAGAGAGTAAAGAAAAAAGGGCGCTCCAGACTTGCCTGATGAACCAGTTTTTCCCGTGACTTTGTGAAAATTTTTGGGAATTTTCAGGCAAGAGTGAAACGCCCTTTATATTTTTATATCTTGTTTACCTCAACACACACATAGAATTATAGCAAATTGAATACCGGCTGAATTTCGTGGGCCAATTCAGAAACATCGCTTCCAGAGCGAATGAAATTCGCTATGTAAGATATTGAATGATATAATTATAGCGAAATATGATCAGGAGTTCGAATTGGGATTCAGGACTATTATGGGGGAATATGAACCACAAAAAGCGGAGCGCTTTACCCCGGCGGGGCATTATTACCCATTAGGCGTGTTCGTCTGGTGCAGGCGTTTCGAGCTTTTTGAGCTTCTCGCGAAGGGTTTTTCTGTCGATCCCCAGAATCTCCGCGGCCCTGGTCTTATTGCCTTTGACCCCGTTCAAAACGTCCCGAATGTGATCGGCCTCAACCTCGGTCAGACTCCGGTTCAAACCGGAATGGCGCATGGCGGAAAAACGCATCGGTTCCGGCAAATCCGAAACGTCGATGACACTGGAATCAGACATTACGATAGATCTCTGGACGATATTTTCAAGTTCCCTGACATTCCCCGGCCAGGAATAGCCCTTCATAATTTCAAGAGCCTCATCGGTAAACCGCGGTACAGGCCTATCGAATTCCTTGGCGAATTTTTCCGCGAAATGCAATGCCAGAACCAGGATATCATTGCCTCGTTCCCGCAACGGGGGCATGTTAACGGTGATAACACTGAGACGGAAAAAGAGGTCTTCCCGAAACAGCCCCTTCTTTATCAGTTCGCGAAGATCCCGATTGGTCGCCGCGATAATGCGGACGTCGACCTTACGTGCGCGGGTATCCCCCACCATGCAGACCTCTTTATCCTGCAGGACCCGCAGCAGGTTGACCTGCATCGATAAACTGGTTTCGGATATTTCATCAAGAAAAATCGTCCCGCCATCGGCCGTTTGAAAAAACCCTGCCCGGGTTTCGTACGCTCCGGTGAAGGCTCCCTTCAAATGCCCGAATAGCTCACTCTCCAGAAGACTTTCGGGAATTCCGCCGCAATTTACCGGGACAAACGAAGCCGATGCCCTCTTGCTGTTATAATGTATTGCCCGGGCCAGAAGCTCTTTCCCCGTCCCGCTTTCTCCCGAAATCAGAACGGTCGCTGATGTCGCTGCGGTTTTCTTTATGACTTTATATACTTCCTTCATCACCGGTGAACGCCCCACCAGACCGTACGAATCGATTTTCTCGATATCCGTTTTGGAATTCGAGGCCCGGCGCAATTCGAGCTTGCTTAAAGCCTTTTCCACGGTCCGGAACAGCTCATCGTCGGTGAACGGTTTCGAAAGATAATCCACCGCGCCCGACTTAACCGCCTCGACCGCTCCGGGAATCGAGGCGTACCCCGTGATCATGATGACTTCGGAATCCTTCAAATTGTCCCGGATATGCCGAACCAGGTCAAGCCCGCTGAGCCACGGCATTTTGTAATCGGTAATGACCAGGTCGACCCTGATTTTGTCCAGAAGCCGCAAGGCATCTTCGACCCCGGTGGCCGTAAAGACGACATACCCTTTTGAAACCAGGTTTCGCTGGATCACCTCAAGGGTGGATTCGGCGTCATCGACGACCAGTATCCGTTTA
>Ga0105099_10002038_pt1 | contig 12237 bp, 24 predicted proteins | sample PPLLak3cmMay2015_2_FD_79138 | JGI IMG/M metagenome (GOLD analysis project Ga0105099, IMG submission 79138) | Freshwater sediment microbial communities from Prairie Pothole Lake near Jamestown, North Dakota, USA - PPLs Lake P8 Core (1) Depth... | ecosystem: Environmental > Aquatic > Freshwater >...
CCTGTTGCTGTATTAGACAAAGAAGATTTGCATTTGTTCATGGGTAACGATGTTTATCGTTTATACCAATTAGCATTGAAAAACGCAAACCTATTCCATTACATCGCTAATGGTGATACTGATGCAGTTTACACTCATCCGGGTACTATGTTAAAGATTATGCCTGTTAATGGATTAAACGGTACAAGTGACCTATATGTATTGCGTACTTCAAACATGTTTTTAGGTGTTGACTTAGAAGGTGATGAAGACAGATTCAAGATGTGGTTCTCAGAAGACTTTGATGTAGTTCGTTTCCGCTCTGAGTTCAAGTACGGTGTACAGATTGCTTTACCAGCAGAGGTAGTAAGTTTTACAGTTTAATAACAATGGGGAGTATTAATTTACTCCCCTTTAATAAAAAAAATTATGCCATGTGCAATATCTAGCGGAATTGCTTTAGATTGTAAAGACGTTGTGGGAGGTATAAAAAACCTTTACATCGCACCTTTATCAAGCGTAACAGCAGTATCACAAAACGCAAGCGGATATGTTACCGCTATAACAAAAACAGGATTGTTTTACAAATATGAGTTGATGCCACGTGGTGCTAATTCATTTACTGAGAATATTCAAGCAGATCCTGCAACAGGTTCAGTAGCTTACGAGCCAACTATCGCTGCTGTGTTTTCTAAACTTAGCTATACAACCGCTCAAAAACTTGATTTAGTAATCAAGAACAGAATGGCGATTATAGTTGAGATGAAAAATGGCACGTTTTTCCTAACAGGCAAGGATGCAGGTATGGAAGTTAACGGAGGTACAGCGGCATCGGGTGCAGCAATGAATGAGTTTCAAGGTTACAGCCTTACATTTGGTGGAATGGAAAAAGCATTTAGCCCAGAGATTGACCCATCAATCATAGCAGGATTACTAAGTTAAGTTTACTTGTTTTTCATACAAATTAGCCTTGCATTTATGTGAGGCTTTTTTGTTTTATGGCAATGGCATAACACTTTTTTGCATAAAGTATATTTATGTGTAGTGATAAGGTTTGAAAAATATACAACAAACAAGGTAGTGGTAACATTAACGGAAAATAGCACAGCGACTAATCCGTTTTACTTGTTCCAATTTACTAACCAAACAAGCAACGTAGACTATTATTTTATAGCGACTGACCTATCTACCCACAAAGAAAGGTTTAACGAGTTTAGTGTAACCGAAAGGGACACACCGAACACTTTAGCAGGGCAAGTTGAGTTAGGTGATACAGGATTTTACAACTATACAATCTTTCAAACATCATTAAGTACACTTAGTGGTTTGACAAATGCAAGTGAAGCGGTTAATTCGATTGTTAAAGAAGTTGAAAAGGGCAAAGTTTGGGTAGTTCCAAGTGCAGATGCTAACTATATTTATAGCGGTCAAGATAGCACGGCAATAGTTTACAACCCTGATGACAACCTAATGACTGAGGATGGGTATTATTTATTACAAGAAAACGGTTTTTTAATAAACATATGAGCAATAAAAAAATAAGTGAGTTAGAATTAGTAACGGCTAATGCAAGTGGTGACCAATTCCCATTAGTTCAAAATGGCGAAACGATGAAAACCACGTTAAGTAAAATAGCTACATACTTGGGTACTATATTTACTACTACTTCGGCAGTGGCTTCACAGATAACAACAGCATTGACGGGGTATGCGACAGAGGAATACGCAGACACAGCAGCAAGCACAGCGGAAGATAATGCAATTGCAGCCGCTGAAGAGTATGCTGATATTGCAGCTTCAACAGCTGAAAACAACGCTATTGCATTTGCAGAGTCTAGATTGCAAACTAAGCAAGATGATTATAACTTAGACAATACGGCAACAGGCACAACATCAGTAGATATTAACGCTACTTCAGGTGTTGCAACTTTTACTCAAAGATTAAATGGAAAGTCTAATGCTTATTATGAAATAAACAACACAGAAATAGAAGCAGGTGATTTTATCGAATGTCATTTATTTTACACAGGTGCAGGTTTTCCAATTCTTATGCACTACCAAACTATATCTAATAGAATAAGATTACACATTGGAAACGTTGCAGTTGATGGTGGTTCGGGTACAAATACAAATGCAGACTTAGTTGTAACTTTTAGAAAAATATAATGAAGACACAAGTAATAACATTCTCAAATGATAAGGTACCTGTGTTTAAGGAGGTACGAAATAAAGACTATATCAATTATGGAGAGGATAACAACTATCCCAACTTTTTAGTTACTTTATTTAATCGTTCTGCAAAGCACAATGCAATCTTAACGGCTAAACAACTATACATTGCAGGTCAAGGTTTGGCATTTAATGCAGAAGGTTTACCAACTGACAAAATAGTAAGCACTCAAGCGTTTATTGACAATGCTAATCCTTATGAATCACTACACAGCGTAAGTAGTAAAATGGCATTGGACATTGAGTTGTTTGGTGGATGCTATATTCATATAATTAAGTCAAAGGATAAAAAAGGAATTGCAGAAGTTTACCACTTAGACTATTGTAACCTAAGAACAAACAAAGACAATTCTAAAATATACTATTCAGAGTATTGGTTAAACGATGATGGTTCAGATAACATGAGCATTAGACCTGACCAAATCACGGAATACCCAGCATACGGAAGTAAAGACTACGAGAAAGGCAAAGAAGGTGTATTGTATTACAAGCAATACAGACCGAACATAGAAACCTACACACTACCTGAGTACATAGGAGCGGTTCCTGCAATTATTACTGATGCTGAAATAGCCAACTTTCATCGTGCCTCAATTCAAAATAATTTTATGGGAGGTACTCTGATAACTTTCATGAATGGGGTACCTTCTGATGAGGAAATGTCGACTATTGAAAAGCAAATGAAAAAGAAGTTTACCGGTACAGACCGTGCTAATTCTTTAGTAATTGATTTCGTAGATGATCCTGCACGCGCACCACAAATTCAACAATTAACTGGCAATGATTTTGACAAGCGTTACGATGCGTTAAACAAGACTATACAAGAGGAGATTTTTGTCGGGCATAAAATAGTGTCTCCTATGCTGCTAGGGGTTAGAGTAGAGGGAACACTCGGTGGGCGTAACGAAATGGCTACTGCATTTCAGTTATTCCAAAACACTTACATCACTCCAAAGCAAAATGCAATTGAAGTTATCTTAAATGATTTAGTTGGATTAAAAAATAAAGTTACATTTATCCCTATTGAGCCTGTAATGCCTGAGTTTAGTGAGCAAACATTGGCAACTATCTTGACAAAAGATGAGATGCGTGAAATAATAGGTCGTAAACCATTAGAAGTACCACAGCAAGTTGAAGTAGTACAATCTAAGTTCTCAAAAGATGACCAAGAGTTAGCGGTGTTTATGGAGTTTGGTGAGCCTGCTGATAGTTACACAGAGGTAAAGAAAATTAAACAAGTGTTTAGCGTGGCAGATATGGACAACCAAAGCCAAATGTTTGCTTTAACCACAACCGAAAAAGGTATAATCGACATTTTAAAGAATGATGATAAAGCCACAGCGGATGATATTGCTAAATTGTTAAAGGTAAAAGTAAAAGAAATTGAAGACATCATGACTAACATGATGGACAAAGGTTACTTGGATGACAATTTAAAACTAACACCAAAGGGAGTTGAAACAAAAGTGCCTGACTTTAGCGAGTTGTATGTAAAATACAAGTATGCATTAAGATTCGACACGCAAGGTCCTGCAATTTTACCGAATGGCAGAACACGCCCATTTTGCAAGGGAATGATTGAAGCTAATAGATTATATACCCGTGAGGAAATTAACAAGATAGGCGACAGGTTAGGTACTATATACGGGATTCCAAACTATGATGCGTTCACACGTAGAGGTGGTTGGTACACAGAACCTGGTACAAACATTCATTCGCCATCATGCAGGCACATTTGGTTACAAACTTTAGTTAAAAAGAAATAATGGCAAAGGTATATTTTTTAAGCGAGGCAACTTTAAAAGCCGAAAGCATACTACAAGACAATGTTGACATGAAAGTTATTGCACCTACTATTTGGGATGTGCAGAACTTTTATGTGTTACCGATATTGGGAACTACTTTATACAATGATTTAATTGATAAAGTAAGGCACAACACATTAACAGGTAATGATAAGAACTTAATGGATACTTACATCACTCCAACAATGGTGTGGTATTGCAGAGCAGAGTTGCCATTGGTAATGAACTATAAGTATTTTAACAAATCAGTAGGTGTACAAAACTCAGACAACATGAACCCTGCCTCATTAGAGGAAATTGGATTCTTGATGAACAATGCGAAAAACAAAGCGGAGTGGTATGCAGAGCGATTGACTAAATACTTAATGAGTAATCAAACTTTGTTTCCTAATTACTTAAACCAAATCAACTCTAACATAGATACCATCTACGCTAAACGTACGAACTACACAAGCGGAATGGTGTTAGGTGGTAGCGGTTGTTGCAAAGGTGATTATAACTTTACCGGAATACGAAACGCACCGAGTGAATATAACCGAAACGAAGGCTGCAATAATTGTTAAACAAATGAACAACGGGGTAAGCAAAAAGAATATCGAAAAACTAAAGCAGTTTTTAACACAAAAACAAAATGAAGTACACAACGCTAAATCAAATAATAAATCAACTCGAAGCAGTACAGCAAAGCCACGCACAGCTTAATGGGTTTGGGTTTGGTGAAGTGTTTGAATTAAGCACACAGCAAGAGAACTATCCTTTATTGTGGGCAAATGTTTTGACTTCTAATATTAGCGAGAAAACATTAACGCTAAACTTCGGGATAATGATCCTTGACATTGTTAGTGATGATTCAAGGAACGAGCGTGACACCATGAGCGACACATTAAGTATTAGCCAAGATGTTATTGCAATGCTTGAAAATCCTACTAATGATGATAGTTTTTTGGTAGGTGATAGCGTAACATTAGAGCCATTGTTTGAGGCGTTTCCTGATAAAGTAAATGGTTGGTTAATGACACTTTCATTTGAGTTACCATTCGAGGCTAATAGATGTCAAGTTCCAATTAAATAAAAGCAAAAAATTAAAATAATTATATTTAAGTATATGTCAACTACAACAGAATTATTATTAGGCGGTTTTCAAAAAGGTAAATTTATCGATTCATCAGCCGCTATAACCAATGCAAAATATCAATTCGTATATTTTCAAGAAGACAGCGTAGTAAGTGTGTTTACTGGCACTGATGATAGTAACCAAGTAACAGCATGGGGGATAAGCGGTAAGACTATTAAGGCAGGTGTAACATTGTTTGCACAAGGTGGGCAAGGGATTAAAGCGTTAACACTTGCAAGTGGTAGTGCATTTGTATTTGATGAAATTATACAACCTGCCACTATTAACGTAGGGTAATGTACGGCTATAAATTAGGGTTAAAAAAGGTCGGGGAAAGTATCCCCGCTGCCCCTGTAAACGTGGTGCAACCTTTACTTAGTGGCAATGCCGCTGTGGGTACGGTTGTTACTTGTAGTAATGGTTCTTGGACAGGTTCACCATCGCCAACTTTTAGTTTTGATTTTAAAATTAATGGGGTAAGCGTTCAAAGTGGTGCTAGTAATACGTTTACACCTACTTCAATTAATGAAGGGTCAACACTAACAGTAACCGTAACGGCTACAAATAGTCAAGGAAGCGCAAATGCGAACTCAAGTAATTCACTTGTAGTTGGTAGCGTCCCAGTTAACACTATTGCGCCTGTAATTAGCGGTACTAATACATTTGGAAGTACATTAACTACAACAGATGGTACATTTACAGGTACTGCACCGATTACAATTACTTATCAATGGCAACGTAACGGTTTAGCAATTGCAGGGCAAACGGCAAACACTTATGTTGTTGGAGTAAGTGATAGTTTAGCAGCTATTACTTGTTTGGTTACAGGTACTAATGGTTACGGTTCGGATTCGGAAGTTTCAAATACTATAACAGTTGTAGACTTTGCGCCTGTTAATATGGTTGCGCCAACAGTAAGCCCAAGCGGTACGCAATCAACAGGCACTTTAATTACTGCTAATGATGGCACATGGGTAGGTGTTGCACCAATAACCTTTGAATACAAATGGACACGTGATGGAATTGCGATAAGTGGAGCAACGGCATCAACTTATACAATTCAATTAGCAGATGACGGCACAACTATTCGTGTAGAAGTAAAAGGTACTAATGCTTACGGTGCAAGTGCGTTCATAGCATCAAGTAATAGTGTAAGTGCTGTTAACACAGTAGCACCAACCAATAGTGTAGCACCTGTAATAAGTGGCACGGCTGTGGTTGGTCAAGTATTAACAACTACTGATGGTACATGGGATGGAATACCAACGCCAACTTATAGCTACCAATGGAAACGTGGTGCTACTAACATTGGAACTAATTCAAGCACATATACTTTAGTTCAGGCAGATGCAGGTAATACATCAAACATTACATGCGTAGTTACCGCTACTAATGCAGGTGGTTCAGCAAATGCAACAAGCAACCAAATTGCTCGTATCCTTGACACGTTAACTAACACTTACATAACAGGGTTAACTTTAACAAGTGCCGAAATTGATAGTTTTAACACTCTGTATTTGGCATTAAGGTCAAACAATTTCCATACTGAACTTGATACTTTACAGATATATTCAAATGCGACAAGTGCTGCATCAACTAAGCCATTAATAGGCTCTCAAACTGTAATATTGGTAAATTCACCAACATTTACACGTAAAACTGGGTACACAATGACTGGTACATCATATATTGATACTGGTTTTGCGCAAACAGGTTCAACTAAATTTCAAATAAACAATAACTGTTTTGGTTTTGGAGTTGCGAATAAAAATACTACGTCAGGTGTAACAGGATTTAACAATGGTAATATTACATGGGTAGTGCTTGCATCAAATGTATCTTGTGGAAATCAAAATAGCGGTACACAAGGAGCTTCATTATTTACAAGAACAATATCAAATCAAGATTACGCAACAAGAAGGAATAATAACGCTAACAGAAATGGTTTCCAAGATGGTACAGAGTTAAATGGAACTTTAGCATCAACATCTCCAACCATAAATACAAGAACGATGTTCGTTGGTGCAGCTAATAATGCAGGAACTACACTTGGTATATATGAAAGTGGTTCTGTAGTAAAATATTTATATACTGGAAGTTATAATATTGACCCTGCAATTATGCGTACAATTATCAACAACTTTATAGCCTCATTATAATGCAAGTTTACGTAATACCTCAAGACAAGTTAGCGTTATGGGTTTCCCCAACGTTTCGGCCAATAGAAGATGCGTTTGGTGATTTTGTTGTCGCAGTTGATGCAGATTATAGTGACTTCCCAAATAACGAATATTTAGCGCAATGCGAAATCATTAAATATGTACCTCCTATAATTAAAGATTTGCCCTAATTAAATAATGAAAACATTAAATGACACGACAGCCGACACGTTAACGGCAATTAGTAGCGTGAGTGCATTGGCACACATGGCAACATCATTCCAACCACTTATATCTGCATTAGCGGGTATAGTGGCAATATTATCAGGTGCAGCAGCATTTTGGTATTATGTTAAAAAAGGTAATGCGATTAAGTAAACGACATCGTAATTTACTAAGCACTTTGTTTGGTGCAATTGTGGCTATATCTACTGCATGGGTAAGCGTGGAATGGGAAACATTTGCATTTGACTTTAAGCACATAGCACCGCTTGTATTAAGTGGACTTGTTGCATTGGGTGGTTATATGACAACTATTAACGGCAATGAACATAAGTAAGCATATAACGTACTTAGAGGCAACGCACAGCGACACGGCTAAGGCTAAAGGTATTGCTAACATACCCAATGAAGTGCAGTTAGCAGCCATGAGGTTAGTAGCTGAGAAATGTTTTGAACCTTTGCGTGAGTGGTACGGTAAGCCTATACGCATTAACTCGTTTTTTAGAAGTGTAGAATTAAATCGGGCGGTTAAAGGTAGTAAGACATCGGATCATGTAAAAGGCATGGCAATTGATTTAGACGCTGGCAGTAACTCGGAAAACTTAAAGCTATTTCATTGGCTAAAGGATAACGTGGAATATAAACAGCTCATTTATGAGTACGGAGGTAAAAGCGGACCTGAATGGGTACATATAAGCTATGACCCAAAAGATTTAAGAACACAAATACTTTTTATCAAATGAACAACAACACACTTGTAACACTATGCTTGGTGGTTATTACCATGCTATCTGTAAAGCTACACTGCACAAATGAGCAATTAAAAAAAGAACTTGCAATCGTTAACGCATTAGAGAACGAGAACGCAACAATAGCAGCGGATAGAATGTTGGTGTTAGATAGTGTGGACGTGTTAAATGCTACACTTGAAGCAGAACGCATAGCGTTAACTAATCGTTTAGATGGTTACAAATTGAAACCAACTAAAGAGCGCATTAAATTAATAACTAAAATTGATACATTAGCTATTCCAACCGATACAGGTGCAATACTTTCTATGCATGGTATAGACAGCATTAACTTACTTTCTTTATCTTATGCATCATGTGTCATTCAATCTACTATTAAGGATACGATTATAGCGCATTTAACGAATGCAAATCTAAAAGCAGATACATTGCTTGCTAATAAAGATACAATCATTAAAACGCAAACTAAAGTGGCAAAAAAAGCTATTAACTTAGTTAAGGTGTGGCAAGGTGTAAGCTATGCACTTGCTGCGTTAACCGTGATTGTTTACATAACTGCAAAATAATTTTAAAAAAACTTGGATTAATCAAAATAAGGTTTATTTTTGCATTACACAATTAATAAACATTATGAGATTAACAACACAATTACCTTATCAAGGTATTCAATTAGCAGCACCGTTTTGCAAAAGGTCATCAATGATTAAAGATGACCGCAAAAAAGCCGAAGTTATTAAAAGAGTTATTTGCTCGTACTTAGGTTTACAAGAATCACTAATCACATCAAAAGGTCGAAAGGGTTATGTGGTAGAGGCAAGGCAAATGGCTATGTACTTTATCCGTAAGTACACAAGACTTAGCCTTAAACAAACAGGTCTTGAGTTTGGCGGATTGGATCATTCAACTGTTATTCATGCAACTCAAACGGTTAACAACATTCTTACCTATGATAAACTTTACATGCGTAAATTTAAAGATGTAGAGAATCAAATCAAACAAGCATTAGTAATAGCGTAATGAAAGTTTACATAGACCAAGCCTACTTCATGGATTATAGTAATTCAATTGAAGTAATCATGTGCGAATTAGGTACAGAGAATAACACCAATGCAGATTGGAAAACAGCAAGCATAGCATTTGAGGACCTAAACCACTTTATCCGCACTCGTTATCCTGATGAACACGTTATTGATATGCCTACACATGAAGGTGAACACAAGCAGTTTGTAGTAAAATATGTACACAATATAATGGATAACCTCGAAAAATATTGTAAGGAATACATTGAAAGTAATAAAAACTTTATATATTTGACATCACCAACCGAAGACGAAAAACTAAATTTATTCTAATGGAAAAAACACTAATTAAACTGCCTACACTGGCAGAACTCACGCAAGACTTGGAGTTAGCGTGGAAAAATGACCAATTAAATTTACTGCTTAATCAAGCACCACCAGCGCAATGGGTAAAGACACATCCATTCATTAAAGGCTACAACTACTTGCCTATTGATAAGGTGGAGTTATTACTGCGTAAAATCTTTAAAGAGTACAAAATTGAGATTACAGGGCAAGGCACTGCATTCAATGGAGTGTGGGTAACAGTTCGTGTACACTTTAAAAGTCCTACTAATGGCGAGTGGTTGTTTTACGATGGCATTGGTGCAGCACAACTTCAAACAAAGCAAGGTTCAAGCCCTGCCGACTTAGGAAATATTAACAACGGAGCGTTAAGCATGGCGTTTCCAATAGCCAAGACCGTAGCTGTTAAGGATGCTGCGGACCATTTCGGTGCATTGTTTGGGGCAAACTTAAACCGCAAGGATGTTGTGGAGTTTAAACCCGATGCAAATATTAACGAGCAGTTTACTAAGTCAAACGCTGAAAAGATGGGAGGTATAAGTGGCGAAGTTTAATGTATTTCCAAAAAAAGAAGATTGGATAAAATTTAGGAGAGGAATGTTTACCGCGAGTGAAGTTAATCGTTTGTTGGCTGAACCAAAATTAAGAGCAGATAAAGAGGCGGGTAACTTGAGCGAAGGGGCAAAGACTTATGTACGTGAGCGTGTAGCTATTTTACTTGCACCTGAGGAAATACAACACTACAATTCTAACATGGAAAGGGGTAATGAGTTAGAAAAAAGTGCTGCTATTGCTTATGGGCAAAAGATAGGTAAAACATTTGATGATAATGACTTTGTTTATACTTCTGAAAATGGGTTTATCTTTTTCACAGATGAACAATACAATGCAGGAGGTACTCCTGACATTCTTTTATCAGAAGCAATTGTGGAAATTAAATGCCCATTAAGTAAAACGCATCTTGAATATATGATGATAAGCAATGCAGAAGATTTAAAGAAAGCAGTGCCGCAATACTACTCACAGATGCAGATGAATATGTGGTTATGTAATAAACCAAGTGGAATATTTGTTTCATACGATGACAGATATTACAATGAAGAATATCACTTACATTCTGTATTTGTACCTCGTGATGAGGAACACATCGACCTAATCAAATCAAAGCTACTTAAAGCAAAAGAATACAAAGACCAAATATTAAATACAATATGATAGTAACAAGTATCTGTTTATCTGACATCCCAAAGGAGTCGATTACAACCGCAGCTAATGGCAAGAAGTATGTTAACATAGTAGTTGACCAGCGAAGGGAAAAGGATCAGTATGACAACACGCATACGGTGTACATGAGCCAATCAAAAGAAGATAGGCAAAATAAAGTACCCAAAAAGTATGTCGGCAACGGCAAAGAGTACACATTTTAATCGAAAGAGCCTCCCAAGTGGAGGTTTTTTTATGTTTGTTTTAAAAATATTTGGTTTGATTTACAGCGAGTTACAAATTATTTTATATTATTTTTGAATAAGTATTGTTTATATCAAAAGCAAACATATCTTTGTATCACCAAACCAATAAAAACAAACATTATGAAAGCAAGTAAAAAACAAACAATAAAAGTATTAGGCCAAACAGTTACAGTAGGAACTAAATTGCATGCTAAATTAATTGCACAAATAAAGCTTTTTAACGATTTATCAAAACACGAATAATGATGCAATATTACAGCAAATGGCGTGAAAAATGGATAGACTTCACGCCAACACAAGGACAACTAAACCAATTAAAAATATATTTTTATCAGATTAGATTAAAACCAAATGACATCAACTAAGTATCAATTTAAATCAGCAAGAGTATTAATTAACTTTTAAAATGGCCATAACGGCAGCCATACTTATAACTATACCATTATGGTATATAGCATTTAAGTTAGACGATATACACAACCAATTAAAAAATAAATAACATGACACATTTAATTTTTATTTTAACATTTGCACTATATGCGGTGCTAACATTACCTAAGGTAATCAAATCAACTAAATCAGATTTTAAACACTTTAACAACCTAAACTAATGGACAACCAATTTGATGTATCAAGTCGCATTATTGAAATAATGAGGCGTTTTAACAAAGAACAATTAACTTACATGGCAGCAGCAATTGCAATAGCAACAGAGGTTGAGCAGTATGCTAATTTTAAAGTTGCAGAGAGAATGTATAGTGAGGAAGATATGATTTTTTTTGCTGAGTTTGTAGCCACTTATTCAGACAAAAATAAAAATGTACATGGACAAATGTTACATGCTAAATCAAAATATGATGGTGCCGAAAGAACTATTGACTTATTTAAAATATGGTATAAACAATTTAAAAAGAAATAACATGGAACAAACACTAACAGCAACAGACTATTTAATAGCAGCACAGATTATCCAAGGTAAACATCAGGACATCCAATTAGTTTCACATATACTAAGATGAAAGCAGGAGACATTGTACTTTGCATAAACGACAGCAAGAGTCCCGACCTAAAGGAATGGATAGATGAGTGCAACTTCCCAGTTCTATGGATAAAAAAAGACAAGAAGTACACAATAAGGGAGGTGTTAG
>Ga0105099_10002039_pt1 | contig 12237 bp, 9 predicted proteins | sample PPLLak3cmMay2015_2_FD_79138 | JGI IMG/M metagenome (GOLD analysis project Ga0105099, IMG submission 79138) | Freshwater sediment microbial communities from Prairie Pothole Lake near Jamestown, North Dakota, USA - PPLs Lake P8 Core (1) Depth... | ecosystem: Environmental > Aquatic > Freshwater >...
CGAGAGATAAAATAGAAGTGAGTGCGAGCGGATAATAGAACTTTGCGATAGATCTTAAGCGAAGAGTACCATTTTCCGGATCTTCTTTCTGAAGAAGACTCTTCAGTGTACGGTCTGCCATAATCCTTGTGGCTATTGCTTCACAAAGGACGGCCAGCGACATTGCTCCAGCTCCAACGTATGCCCCTTTCACTCCTGCAATATAAAGCAGTAATCCCATGATCACAATAACTGACAACCTGACCATTGTTCCGTAGGTTACCCGCCTGGTAAGGTTATGTCTGATAAGGATTCCCTGGTAAAACCGCCTGTAGCCAATCGATGCAGCCCAGGGAAGAAAAATAATCAGCGCAATATGTGCAAGCCTTGCAACCTCTTCAGGGACTTCCATAAGACCGATAACGATGTAATTGAATACCGGCGGAATCAGGATTATGAACTGGATACCGGTGATGCCGGCATTAAGTATATCTGTAAATCTTTTCAGCTTCTTATAGGAATAACGCCCCCTGACCAGGGCCGTGGAGGCGCTCATCAGCATTATTATCGGTGCTTCTATGATCATCGCAAACGATCCTGCAATGCCAAAAGCGGCAAGGTTGTATTTTGCTTCATTCAGGCGGGCTATAAAGGCAATGAGGATTGGCTGCTCAAGAGCCATCATCAGCCAGGTAAGTGCCAGCGGCCCCCAGAAAAGAAAAATCCTCCGGTATGTCAGCCTTTCAATCAGATCCACATTTTATGAAAGTGACTCAAATTCATAATCACCAGACCCGACTGTAAATACAGCATATCCATCCTCCATACGCTCAAACCGTAAGCCATATGAATCCTGAACTGCCTTTCCGTCTTCGGTTATACCGGCCGCATCAGATGCCGGAACATAAACGTCAGCTTTACTGCCAACGGGAACAGTTATACTCAAAATAAATTTTGAGTCTCTCTTTTCCCACCTGACAGATGCCCTGCCGTAAGGTGTTTCATTTGAATATGTAACAAATGTTACATTTCCTGCAGTTTGTGGTTTAATAATAATATGCTTATACCCCGGAGCCTCAGGATCGGTATTTATGCCGGCAAGAACACGATAGAACCAGACCAGACCGCCGCCAAACATCGGATGGTTTCTGGAATCCGATCCGTCCCACTGCTCCCAGGTTGTTGTTGCTCCCTGTTCTATCCACCACCCATAGGAAGGTTCTGTTGTTTTGTTCATAGCTTCAAAAGCAAGCTCATTCAATCCGTTCTCAGCAAGAACTTCGAAGAAAAACTGAGTTCCGAAGATACCGGTATCCAGATGACCGTCGCTGGCGGCTATATCTTTTTTCAGCGCTTCAATCACCTTCGGGTACTGCTCTGCAGGGAGACCCATTTTCAGTGCCAGGATGTTCCCTCCGTAAGGGCCGTAAGTTCCTTTTTTTCCATCATAGAACTTTCTCTGAAAAGCCTGTCTTGTTTTTTCAGCCAGATCGGTATATTCTTTTTCTTCTGCCTCATAACCAAGGACATGCGCTGTTTTAGAGGTAAAGTCCGCACATCTCCAGAGGAAAAAGGTATGGACCATATTGTCGGGCGGCAATCCCGAAGCAGGAGCCCAGTCTCCGAGGTTCAGCCACCTGTTGGGACTGGATGGATCGGGAGCCTGTGAAAACATTATACCATCTTGATCGGTCCAGGTGAGCATGTACCTGATATATCCCTTCATGCCCTCGTAATTTCGCCTGAGCATCTCCCTGTCGCCGTAATGCAGGTAGAATTCCCATGGCATTATGTTGATTGCAGCGCCCCATGCCACACCTCCCCCGCAGCCCGGCTGCCAGGGAGCGCCGTTGGGGACATAGCCGGTTTCAGGATTTTGCGCTCCGAGCATATCATGGATCCATTTGGTATAGAATGCCCGTGTATCAAAATTATGCATTACCGTTACGCAGGCAACCTGTCCGTCGCCGGTATATGGTGAACGCTCGCGGTGAGGACAATCACTCGCAATACCGCCGTGCATGTTGTCTGTCTGACTGCGCCACCATATCCGGTTTATCCTGTTGAACAGGTCATTGGAACATTCGAACTTACCGGTGGTCTTAACATCCGAATAAACAGCTTCGGCGACAAGCTGTTCCGGCTTAAGTTCCCCCGGCCAGTTCGATATTTCCACTTCCCTGAACACAAACCAGGTGAAGCGGGCAGCATAGGATTCCAGCTCTCCGCCTTTCATGGTATATGAATTATCACCAACAGGCGACTCGCAAATATATTTAATGCTGATTTTACGTCCTGCTTCTCCTTTCACATTCATTAAATGAAGCCAACCGGATATCTCCTCACCGAAATCAACCCTGTATTTTCCTTCTCCGATATTTTCAATTTTCACCGGTTCAAGTTTTTCCATCACTTTATCGGTTGGAGACATGTGCGCTGTCATCTTTCCTTCGGGAGCTTTCCTTACCACTGCGTTTTCCCAGTCCGTATCATCAAATCCGGAACTGTACCAACCCGGCTGTTCAAGTCTTGCGTCATAGTGCTCGCCCTCGTAAATCTGGTCGGTGACGATCGGGCTTTTTGATGCTTTCCAGGTCTGGTCGCTTACTATTATATCCTCCGTACCGTCGGTATATGTGATATGTATCTGTCCGAGAAATCTTGGCGAGCCGTACGATTCCGTCCAGCGGGTGTTAACGTTATAAAAGCCGTTTCCAAGTATTGCACCAATCACATTCTCACCTTTTCTGAGCATATCTTTTATATCATACGCGAGGTACAAAACCCTGTATTCACTGAAGTTGTCAGGAACAATGATATAATTATTCTCCAGTTGCGGACGTTTACCATAAAGTGTCAGATTTGGCACCAGTACGTCTCCGCTGATTTTTTGTCCGTTTAAATACAATTCAAAAAATCCGAGTCCAGTCACATAGGCCCTTGCTGATGCGATTTTCTTATTGATTATGAATGATTTCCGCAAAAGGGGCGCAGGAGGAGGTGTCGGATTCAGATTTCCTGCCGGATTATATCCTCTGTTCTTCGGCATCGGCTCTTCGCCCTGCCAGGGAGCTCCTATCCATGAGGCTTTCCACTCTCCCGGATCAAGCAGCCCCATGCTCCAGGAAGCCGGCTCACTCCAGTCTGATGGATTCCCGTCACGGTCCCAGACACGCACCTGCCACCAGTAATCCTGCCTGGATTCCAGGGTTTTTCCTTCATATTCTCTAAGGATTGACTCGTCCGATTCTACTTTTTCCGAATCCCACATATCTGGTTTATCCAGCATCCGGGGTGATGAGGCCACGCGCACCTGGTAAGCAGTCTGTACCTGACCGCGGACACCCGGTGCAGCGTTGTTTATCCAGGACAACCGCGGGCTAAGCACATCAATCACCGCAGGGTTTACAAGGTATTCACATGAAAGGCGGTCAGGTTTGAGCAGGTCTGAATTATGCCGGCCAGAACAACCTTCTAAAACCATCAGGGTCGATACTGTAAGGAAAAATGTTATAAATTTAATTTTCATGACAGTGATTTTTATTATGATTATCATTTCAGAAGACGGAAGCATTTACCCGGTCATATAATCTCCCTGGCCAGGTAACGAAAGGCATTCCTCTCTGCTTAATTTCATTATATTCCCAGGATTGAAAGTCTGGTTTCCAATAAATCCTGATACTTACTTTTCATTTCTTCTGACAGAAAACTCACTTTAATTAATTCCTTCCATTCCGGAACATGTGATGAGATATCCCCCAAAATCTTATCACCACTCTTAGTTGTCAGTTCACATCTTTCAAATCCGAAATAGTCTACAAGAATACTGCGTGTCAGTTTCTTCTTTTTCCCCTTCAGAGGAAGAGCAATCTCTTCCACCTGGTTTTTATATTCGATTGTGGTGTTAACGAGGTCATAGCATGGTGAGAGGGTAATTTTACCATCTGTATTAATAAGAGAGAAATTCTTTAAATGCATATCTTCATTACCGGTTAAATAATTAAATATGACCAGTCTAAACAAAATTAATTTCTCAACTGCCGGAAAAGTGCAGAATCTGTCAATCACACCGACAACTTTCTCCATGCTGGAATCATATTTTGTGTCCCTGGTTGATCCTGTCAGCTGCGCAAAATCTTCAACAGGGATCTTTTCGATCTGTCCCCTCCTGTCAAAACGCTTAATAAAATATGTAAGAGAGTCATCTTTCGACCATACTAAACCATGAAACGGTATTTCCAGGCCTATTGTGCCGGCGAGTTTCATTGTCAGGTCTTCATTTTCCGGCATTTCAGGATACATATGGTGTTGCGGTTTGAGTATGTATCTCCCCCCTTTATCAACAATATCGAATTTTTCCTCTCTGACATTCAGCTTTGCGCTTAACTTTGGCTGAACCCCCTGAATCGACATTCTTGAAGCTCGGTTGTAGGCTTCGATCCTTTGTTCATCTGCAGTATATTCAAGGTTGTTCAGGAATATCAGGGCAGGTGATAAAAGTCTGAGTCCTTCGGCGCTGTAACGGTTATTTCCACAGGGAGTATATGCAATCGGGCAGCGGTTCATACTCCAACTTCTTTTACTGTAACAGCGCCAACCATATCCTCTCCAACGGCAACCAGTTGGGAGAAATAATCCTTTTTGTCAATTTTTCTGATTTTCAATAACCCTTCCAGCTGTATTCCTTCGGGCAGAAGACCGTCAAAAAATGGCGGAAATACATCGAATTTATAAACCTTCTGCCATGCCGGCATTGTAAGGGAAACTTCAGTGCCAACATAATCGTCCGGGTACTTAAAAACATATTCTTTCCCCTGTACCAGTTCAGTCAGAGTTCCGGCCTCCACACCCTTCACAAATACTTTAGCTATTCTCATGTCCGCTGTTGTTTATATTCCCCATTAAAGGACTTGTCAATACAATCCTTATGTTCAGCACTTTGAGTATTTTCTGCAATGTATCAAGCTGAACAGATCTCTTTCCTTTTTCTATATCATAGATCACTGTTTTACCAGTTCCCGCAAGTTCTGCCAGCTGAACACGGCTTAATCCGGCTGCCTTTCTGTGCATCCTGACTGTTTTTGACAACTCCTGCAATTGTTCCATTCTTTACCTTTATAACAGTAAAAATAAGCATTTTCTTTAATAAAACCAAATAATGAACCATTTTATACTGCTATAACAGTAATAAATGGCATATTTATCCTTTATTAAGTGAAAAAATAGGCATATTTACTGCTAAAACGGTAAAATGAAAGTTGGATTCATATCTTCCGGTGGTTCCACTCTTACGAACCGGGAGCTTTGCCTTCATAGAGACGTTCGATCTTCTGGCAAAAAACCTCTGTTCCCAATATTGAGTCTCCTCCGAAAAGTTTTTTTTGCCACCAAGGCTCCAAGGCACAAAGTTGCACCAAGAATAAGTCATTGAAAGATAAGCTCTTGGTGACCCTTGGTGTCTTGGTGTCTTAGTGGCAATCTCTTTTTTTTGATTTATCGGAGTGGACTCAATATTGAAATGACAATGACTAAAAACAATACTCTTTTCATTCTTAATAATTATTAAGATTTGGTAATAAAGTTAAGAATATCATCCTGATCAGGAAAACAGATCTGTAGAGAGATATTTTTTCCCTCTTGTTGGATTGCATCCTTCAATCCTGGCAAAGATATTTACACCCGGATTCGGATTAAGTCTTCTGATCTTAACAAGAGGTGTATTCCCGATGGTTTGTAATATATCCTGATAAATCATTTCAAGTCATCTGCCTTTCATTGATTGATATATAATCTCTTTTACCATAAACATTCCTGAAGGCCGGCCTGACAATTCTCTTAGCCGAAAAGGTCAGCTCTTCAATCCTGTGAGCGCACCATCCTGCTATCCTTGACATCGCAAAGAGAGGAGTATAAAGCTCTTTCGGGATTCCTATGCAGGAATAGACAAAACCGGAATAAAAATCAACATTGATGCAAACCACCTTGCTTGTCTGCTCGCCTTTAAATTTCCTGAATACCTCCGGAGTAAGTTCCTCCACAAGGGCATAGAGCTCAAATTCATCGAGTTTCCCTGCCTCAGCAGCCAGCTCCCTGGCTTTTTCCTTTAACAGGGTCGCCCTCGGATCGGAAATTGTATAGACAGCATGGCCCACGCCGTATATCTTCCCCGAATAATCGAATGCTTTCTTGTTCAGTATCTTAAGCAGATAATTCTCAACCTCACTTGTATCCTTCCAGTTCCTGACATTCTGCTTTATGTTCTCCATCATATCGAGAACCCTGAGGTTGGCACCTCCGTGCAGGGGACCTTTCAGGGAACCGATCGCAGAGGTGACTGCTGAGTAAATATCAGTCTCGGTGGAACTGGTAACCCTCATTGTGAAGGTTGAATTATTTCCTCCTCCATGTTCGGCATGAAGCACCAGCGCCAGGTCAATAAGGTCTGCCTGCAGACGGGAATATGATCCCTCTCCTTTAATAAGATGAAGGAAGTTTTCTGCTGTCGTAAGATCCACCTGGGGATGACGTATTGAAAGTGTCTTTCTGTGATAAGCATGCCTGAGTGCCTGGTATGAATACGCAATGATACCAGGAAACTTGGCAATCAGATTCAGCGATTGCCTCACCATATTATCAAGAGAGATGTCATCAGGTTTATCATCGAGCATATATAATCCCAATACTGATCTTGCAAGCATGTTCAGTACATCCTTTCCCTTCATAGATAAAATCATATCGTTAATGAAGTTATCTGGCAGTTCCCTCAACGAGGCAAGGTGGTCAGAAAACACTTTCAGTTCCCCGCTTGCCGGCAGCTTACCGGTCAGAAGCAGGTAAACCGTTTCATCAAAGCCATGTCGTTTCTCCTGCTGGAATCCATGAGCAATGGCTTCAATATCAATACCTCTGTAAACAAGCTCTCCCGGAATCGGGATCACCCGCCCATCCTCTTTTTTATAACCGACAACATCTCCGATATTTGTAAGCCCGACAAGGACTCCTGTACGGTCGTTGTTCCTCAGTCCGCGTTTAACATCGTATTTCTCAAACAGTTCATTATCAATCTGGCACGATATCCGTACAGCCTCCCCAAGATTTGAAAAAAAGTCCCGTTCATTCATTTTCTTAATAGTGTTTACATTTCTGAAATAATCGCATCTGCAAATTCTGATGTTTTCATAAGGGTGGCATTTTCCATCAGTCGGTGAAAATCGTAAGTGACCCTCTTCCGTGATATCGCACCCTGCAATCCATTAAATATCTTTTGTGTGGCTCCCTTCCAGCCGAGATACTCAAACATCAGAGCCCCGGAAAGGATCACCGAGCCCGGGTTCATCTTATCCTGGCCGGCATATTTCGGTGCTGTGCCATGAGTGGCTTCAAAAATAGCATGGCCGGATTCATAGTTTATATTTGCACCGGGAGCAATTCCTATCCCACCCACTATGGCTGCCAGTGCATCTGAAATATAATCCCCGTTCAGGTTAAGTGTTGCTATCACGGAATAGTCTGCGGGCCGTGTTAGTATCTGCTGAAGAAAAGCGTCTGCTATGATATCCTTGATGATTACTTTGCCTGCATTAACAGCAGATTCGTATTTTTCACCGGCAGCTGCATCCCCTTGATCCCTGGCTGTCTTCCTGTACTGCTGCATGGTGAATACTGATTCCGGGAATTCCCTTTCAGCAAGGGCATAACCCCATTTCATAAAAGCGCCCTCGGTATATTTCATGATGTTACCTTTATGAACAATGGTTACTGAAGGCAGCTTTTTATTGACAGCAAACCTGACAGCCTGCCTGACAAGCCTTTCGGTACCTTCGACAGAAACTGGTTTTATCGCCAGTGACGATGTGGAGGGGAACCTGATTGACCTGACCCCCATTTCATCAATCAGAAAATTCTTCAGGCGTTCAGTATCAGGGGAGCCGTGCATGAATTCAATTCCTGCATAGATGTCCTCGGTGTTCTCCCTGAAAATATGCATATTGACGAGTTCCGGATGCTTTACCGGACTTGGAACACCATCAAAATAACGAACAGGCCTGTAACATGTATAGAGGTCCAGTTCCTGGCGAAGGGCAACGTTAAGCGACCTCATTCCTTCTCCAACAGGTGTTGTAAGAGGTCCTTTGATGCCGACCAGGTATTCCCTGAAATCATCCAGTGTTTCCTGCGGGAGCCAGCTGCCTTTAAGGCGAAATGCTTTTTCACCGGCAAAAACCTCTTTCCATGCTATTTTTCTTTTCCCGCCGAAAGCTTTTTCAACCGCAGCATCAAAAACCCGCACTGAGGCATTCCATATATCCGGTCCTGTTCCGTCTCCTTCTATATAAGGTATTACGGGATTTTCGGGAACAATCAGTTTATCATTGCTTTTCTTTATTTTCTCAACCATTATTTCAGAGTTTCGTTGTTTCTGATAATATTCAGTGCACCACCTGCTTTAAACCAGGAGATCTGAATTTCGTTATAAGTGTGGGTAACCGGGATATTATCTTTTGTCCCGTCGGAATGATTCAGGGTCAGAGACAATGTGACTAACGGAGAAAAGTCTTTCAGTCCGGTTATGTCAACCATATCATCTTCCCTGATTTTATCATAATCACCTTTTTCGCGGAAGGTAAGTGTCAGTATTCCCTGTTTCTTAAGGTTGGTTTCATGAATACGGGCAAATGATTTAACGATTATAGCGCGTACTCCGAGGAATCCGGGTTCCATAGCCGCATGCTCGCGTGATGATCCTTCACCGAAATTCTCATCTCCTGCCACAACAGATCCGGTACCGGAATTCCGGTATGCTTTTGCTGTTGCCGGAACCGAATCATAGTTACCCGTAAGCCGGTTAAATACGGAATTGGACAGACCATTGAAATAGTTCACTGCACCTGTCATGTAATTTTCCGAGATATTTTCCAGGTGTCCACGGTATTTAAGCCACGGTCCGGCCATGGAAATATGATCTGTAGTACATTTTCCTTTTGCCTTAATAAGAAGCGGTATGTTTATGAAGTCTTTCCCGTCCCATGGATCCAGTGGCGACAGAGCCTGAAGTCTCTGAGAATGAGGATCTATTTCTACAGTATGGACGGGAGCAACAGGCTCGGGACCAATACTTCCCATCTCCTCTGTAACGAAACCTCCGGGAGGTAATTCAGGTCCATGAGGTTCAGATAACAGTACTTCAGCACCCTCTTCATTCATAAGCTTATCATTCAGCGGATCAAATGCAAGCTTGCCTGAAAAGGCGATTGCTGCTGCCATCTCAGGAGATGTAATAAAGACATGAGTATTGGGATTGCCGTCAGTTCTTTTCGCGAAGTTCCGGTTGAAGGTATGGATTATTGTATTGGACCGGTTATTGTCGGCAACACCACGATTCCACTGACCGATGCAGGGTCCGCAGGCATTTGCCAGTATCTCTCCGCCGGCTTTTCTGAACAATTCCATGTAACCATTTTCTTCAGCAGATAATAGCACCTGTTCAGAACCCGGGATAATAAGTAGTTTTGATTTCAAAACCAGCTTCTTTGAAAGAGCATCTTTAACAACTGATGCTGCTCTGGCAATATCTTCAAATGATGAATTCGTACATGAGCCTATCATGACGACTTCGGCATCGGCCGGCCAGTTACTGGCAGCAGCTTTTTGTTTCATATCCGGAACAGGTGTTGAGATATCCGGGGAATAAGGTCCGTTAATATGCGGTACCAGTTTACTGAGGTCAATTTCAATCAGCCGGTCATAGTATTTTGCAGGATCGGCGTAAACCTCTTCATCTGCAACAAGGTGTTTTCTGTTTGCCCGGGCAAGATCTGCGATTTCCTTTCTTCCGGTGGCTTCCAGGTAAGATACCATAGCCTCATCAAAGCCAAAAAGCGACGCTGTTGCTCCGGTTTCCGCTCCCATATTGCAGATAGTGGCTTTGCCGGTACAGGAGAGAGATTCTGCTCCATCACCGAAATATTCAACAACGGAATTTGTAAATCCGCTTACTGAAACCATCCCCGCGATCTTAAGTATAATATCTTTTGCTGAGACCCATTTATTGAGCCTGCCTGTCAGTTTCACACCTGTGATCTGAGGGAATCTGAGCTCCCATGGAGAACCTGTCAGTGCATCAACCGCATCGGCACCTCCGACGCCTACGGCCATCATTCCCAGTCCGCCGGCATTAGGGGTATGTGAATCGGTGCCGGTCATGAGACCTCCGGGGAAAGCATAATTCTCAAGCACAATCTGATGAATGATTCCCGAGCCGGGCTTCCAGAAGCTGATCCCATAATTATTGCAGGCCGATCTAAGAAAATCATATACTTCGCTGTTTATCTCCCGGGCTGATTTAAGATCCTGTTCAGCACCAGAATTTGCAGTAATCAGGTGATCGCAATGAACAGAAGCGGGAACTGAAGAATGATTTCTTCCAGTTATCATAAACTGAAGCAGGGTCATCTGTGCTGTAGCATCCTGCATTGCAACCCTGTCGGGTTTTAAGGCAGCATAGTCGATTCCCCGCTTGTATTGCTGAAGAACCTTAAGATCGAAAAGATGGGTGTAAAGAATCTTCTCGGTCAGTGTAAGAGGACGTCCGATATGCTTTCTTATCCTGTCAATCAGTGAAGGCAGATCGTTGTAAAAAGCTTTTATCATTCTGAAGTCATGAATCATAAGGAATGATGTCTAGTTTCTGATTTGTCCGTTCCCTTCAATTATCCATTTATAAGTAGTCAGTTCTTCAAGTGCCATGGGTCCTCTGGCATGAAGTTTCTGAGTTGATATCCCTATTTCCGCACCAAGTCCAAATTCTGATCCATCGGTAAAAGCCGTTGAAGTGTTCGAATATATTGATGATGCATCCACTAAACTGAAAAATAACGCAATCCTATCCTGATCTTCAGAGATAATTGCTTCACTGTGTCGGGAACCATACCTCTCAATATGATTCAAGGCCTCTTCAAATGATTTTACTGTTTTTACAGCCATCCTGTAAGAGAGGAATTCAGTGCCGAATGACTCCCTGACGGCCTTTTTCAGAAGGGTATCAGGATATTTCCCTTTCAGAGCGCTGAAAGCTTTGGTATCAGCATAAATTATTACTGATGATCCGGAACAGAGGCTGACCAGGGCAGGCAGGTCCTTCAGTCGTTTTTCATGGATGATCAGGCAGTCGAGAGCGTTGCATACACTTACCCTTCTGGTTTTGGCATTATTGATTACCAGTCTCCCCTTTCCTTTATCACCGGATTCATCAAAGTAGGTATGACAGATACCGGCCCCTGTTTCAATCACCGGGATTGAAGAATTTTCCCTGACAAAATCAATAAGACTTCTGCTCCCGCGTGGAATTATAAGGTCAACATATGGTCTGGCGTTCAGCAGTTGAGTCGTTTCTGATCGTCCTGCCGGCAGCAGGGTAATAATAGCAGGATCAACACCTGATTTTCCAAGCACCCCTTTTATTACCCTGACAATAGCCCTGTTGGAATTAATCGCTTCACTGCCGCCTTTAAGAATGCAGACGTTTCCTGATTTCAGGCAAAGAGAGAATACATCGAATGTGACATTCGGCCTTGATTCATATATGATGCCTATGACACCAAAGGGAACAGCAACCTTCGATACCCGCAGTCCATTTGGTCTGGTTGTCTTTTTCAGTATTTTGCCGGATGGAAACGGGAGATCAGCAACTTTTAAAATATCCCCTGCAATCGATCCGATCCTTTCGCGTGTTAACATGAGGCGGTCGCAGCGGGGATCAGATTCCTCCATCAGGACAATATCTTTTTCATTTGCCCTCAATATGTACCCGGAATTATCGATTGCAGACCGGGCAACCATTTTAAGGATCCTGTTAATGGATGTCTCGTCAAGAGTATTTAACGATCTCCTGGCCCTTACAGCCTGTTTAAGTCGGGAAGTGATATCCATTTTTCAGTTTTCAACACTTTCATTTATAACCAAATAATCATAGTGAATCAAAGGTTTACGCAGTTTTTCTCCGATAGCCTGTGATGCTTTCTCAGAATCGTACTGCGATTTCCCGATTCCTACACTGTTCCCCGCTTCATCAATTATTCTTACTATATCACCACGTTTGAAAGAGCCTTTAATACCGGTTATCCCTATCATAAGCAGGCTGGTCGCCTTTTCTCCCAGCAATGCCTGCCTGGCCCCTCTGTTAATATAAACTTCACCCCTGGCAAAAGATTCAGAGTGATTAAGCCATTTTCTGACACTGTTTTTTGTTTTTCTGCAGGC
>Ga0105099_10002040_pt1 | contig 12232 bp, 9 predicted proteins | sample PPLLak3cmMay2015_2_FD_79138 | JGI IMG/M metagenome (GOLD analysis project Ga0105099, IMG submission 79138) | Freshwater sediment microbial communities from Prairie Pothole Lake near Jamestown, North Dakota, USA - PPLs Lake P8 Core (1) Depth... | ecosystem: Environmental > Aquatic > Freshwater >...
AGGCGAAGATCATCCTGGTTTCCGACAGGAAACTGCTTAAGGTGGTATTCCCTGCTGTTGAATCATCGGGAAGCGCTGTCAGCATCTTCTCATTCGATCAGATCGATGGCGTGAAGAACTGGACGGAAATAGTTGATCTGGGAAAAGCCAATGCCGACAAGCATAAAGATAATGCAAGGGCAATACGCGATTCAATTCTTCCTGATGATTTCGCATCTCTCATCTATACCTCCGGAACCACCGGTAGATCAAAGGGAGTGATACTCACTCACAGGAACATGGTAAGCAATTTCCTGTCGGCAGCTGATGTTTTCAAGCTTAGTCCTGATAATAAATACCTGAGTATCCTGCCCCTGTGCCATGTGGGAGGAAGGCTTGGCAACTACCAGACACAGTACAGCGGAACAAGCATCTATTATGCGGAGAACATGGGAACAATAGCGGCAAACCTCTCGGAGATGAAAGCCGACGGTTTTGATGCCGTGCCCAGGGTACTCGAGAAATTCTACAGCGTGATCATCTCCAAAGGAAACAAAGTGACAGGGATGAAGCACAAGATTTTTTTCTGGGCTGTTGCCCTGGGACTTAAATACCAGCCTTTCGGACAAAACGGATGGCTCTATGAAATGAAGCTGAAGATCGCTGATAAGCTGGTATTCAGCAAGTGGCGTGACGCGCTGGGCGGGAATGTGAGAATAGTAGGCTGCGGGGGAGCAAGCCTTCAGTCAAGGCTTGAAAGGATATTCTGGGCGGCAGGGATCAAGATCATCAATATGTACGGACTCACTGAAACATCTCCGATAATAACCATAAACAGGACTGAAAAGGGAAAAGTAAAGCTTGGTTCAGTGGGAATGACAATAGAAGGCGTCGAAGTGAAAATAGCTGATGATGGAGAGATACTATGCAAGGGACCCAATGTATCCCCCGGATACTATAAGGATCCTGAGCTGACAAAATCCGCATTCGATGAGGAAGGATGGTTCCACACGGGCGACATCGGGCATATCGAGGAGGGGAAATTCCTGATGGTAACCGACAGGAAAAAAGAGATTTTCAAGCTCTCAAACGGGAAATTCATTGCCCCCCAGGTAATTGAAAACATTTTCAAGGAGTCGCCAATGATCGATCAGATTATGGTACTGGGTGAGCATGAGAAATTTGCAAGCGCCATTATATCTCCGAACTTCAGGTTTTTTGATGACTGGAAGGCCCTGAATAAGGTTTCTATTTCCGGCAACGAGGAACTGATAAAGCATCCTGAAGTACAGTCATTCTTCTCTTCCGAGATTGAAAAGCTCAATAAAAGACTGAGCCAGTTCGAAAAAATATCCCGGTTCAGGCTGGTAGAAGATGAATGGACGCCTGCCACCGGGGAATTGTCTCCCACACTGAAGCTGAAGCGTCAGTTTATCCTCGAAAAATACAGGACACTTGTCGATCAAATCTATATGAAATAACCTAATGATCAGATTCTTATGAAATTAATAAGGGTCACCGACCGGAAAACCGAAAAAATGTTCCTTGACACGGCAAGGATCATTTATAAAAATGATAAGACATGGGTGTGCCCGCTCGACAATGACATAAAAGCTGTGTTTGATCCCGCGAGGAACCCTTATCATAAACACGGCGTGGTTGAACGGTGGGTGCTTACCGATGATAGAAAGAAACTGATAGGAAGAGTGGCAGCTTTTGTTGATTTCAAACTTGCAAACACATACGATCAACCTACCGGAGGTATGGGTTTCTTTGAGTGCATCAATGACAGGGAAGCGGCTTTCCTCCTGTTCAACACCGCCAGAAACTGGCTGAAGGAAAAAGGGATGGAAGCGATGGACGGGCCGATAAATTTCGGCGAAACCGATAAATACTGGGGATTGCTGGTAAACGGATTTACTCATCCCTCATTTGATGTAGTTTACAACCACTCATATTATCAGAACCTGTTTGAAGCTTACGGCTTTCAGGTGTTTTACAAAATGGAGGGCTTTCATCTCGATATCACCAAACCGCTTCCCGAAAGGATCGCAAAAATAGCAGAATGGATCTTTAACAAACCCGGCTATGAATTCAGGCACTTTACCTGGAAGGAGGAAAAGAAGGTGACACTCGATTTTGCGGAAGTGTTCAACCAGGCCTGGGCATCATTCAAGGTAAATTTTGAACCGCTTGAAACAGAGTACATCAGGCAAACCCTGAAAAAAGCCAAACCGATCCTTGACGGAGAGATGATCTGGCTGGCATATTTTGAGGGAAAGCCGATAGCGATATACCTGATGTTCCCTGACCTGAACCAGATCGCGAAGCATCTCAACGGGAAGCTCCATCTGTTCAATATGCTTAAATTTCTATGGCTGAAACAAAGGAAGACGATGACCCGCGCAAGAGGCATGCTGATGGGAGTCATTCCCCAGTACCAGAAACACGGTATAGAGTCGGCATTCATCCTTAATCTGCCGAAAATATTTAAAAATAAACCGCATTATACCGAAATTGAGTTCTCCTGGGTTGGCGATTTCAATCCCAAGATGAGGAAAATATTTATCTCTGTCGGAAGCATACCGGTTAAAAATTATATCACATACAGGTATTTGTTCGACAGGACAAAAGAGTTCAAGCGGTATCCTATCCCTGATATTAAAAACTAGAAATCCCCTGCATGAAATATGACATCGTAATCATTGGAGGTGGTCTCGGAGGCCTGACTGCGGGCGCCAAGCTTGCAAAAGAAGGGAAAAAGGTTCTTCTTGTCGAACAGCACAGCCAGCCCGGAGGATGCGCTACAACATTTAAGCGAGGTGATTTCATTCTTGAAGTCGGACTTCACGAAATGGATGGTCCTTCACCGCGTGATATGAAGACAAGGATTTTTAACGACCTTGACGTGTTCAAAAATGTTGAATTTGTAAAGGTGCCCGAGTTTTACAGGTTCATCAACGAGCGGTACAGCGTTACAGTTCCTCATGAACCTGAAAAAGCAATTGAAACACTGTCAGAATTATTTCCCGGGGAAGCTTCAGGCATTAAAGCATATTTCGACCAGCTTCTCTGTCCAAAGAAAAAGCCGGCCGAGGGTGCGCCCCCGGATAAGAGCGTTGGGGAATTCCTCGATTCGATAATCCGCAATGATGACCTGAAACTGATTCTGCTCGGCAACCTCGGCTATTTCCACGATGACCCTTATTCACTGTCACTGGCATATTACACAGCAGCTCAGTCAGCCTATTATTCCGGTGGGGCAAGCTATATTAAAGGAGGCTCACAGAAACTCTCTGATTACCTGGCATCATATATTAATAACCACAGTGGAGAAGTACTTTATAATCATATTGTTACAGGAATCTCAACCGCCGGCGGCAAAGCGACGGGTGTGACGTACCGGAAAAAAAGCGGTCCTGATTCACTGGTGATGACAGCTGAAGCGAATGATGTTATTGCCAACAATTCGGTTTTGTCATCAGCAGGGATGCTGCCTGAAGAATATGGTACGGAACTTATCAGGGAAACATCCAGCCTGAGGCCGGGAGCCTCCCTTCTGACAATTTACCTGGGCTTCAGCAGATCACTGAAAGAACTGGGGAATGAATATTATTCAACAGCCCTGTTTGATAGTTCAATAAAAACAATGGCCGACATTCACAGGAACAATACCGGTGAAATCTCCCGGCGCAGTTTTATTTTCGTTGATTACGGGCAGATCGATTCAGGGCTGGCTCCTGCCGGAAAAAGCGTCGGAGCTATTTGCTGTGTCGATTATCTGAAAGACTGGGACTCCCTTGAGCGCATTGAATACAGGGCAAAAAAGGAAAAGACAATTGCCGGATTCATCGAAAGGCTTGAAAAGCTGATCCCGGGGATAACAACAGCTATAGAGTATTCTGATGCCGGAACTTCGGCAACGGTGAAAAGATATACCCTTAACCCGGAAGGAGCAGTATATGGTTTTGCCCAGACTCCTTCAAGAAAGATGTTTGACTCTTTCAAACCAATTGACAATCTTCACTTTGCATCAGCATGGGGAAAAACAGGAGGCGGTTTTTCAGGTGCAATTATCGGAGGTTACCTTACTGCCTGGAACACTCTCAGAAGAAGCCAGGTCAAATCCTCCTGATCCTTTTTACCACAGGCTGGTCAATGAGAATAGGTACCTGCTCCTCGATTGTATTTGTCGGGTCAAGGTTCAGGGAATTTATATCTGATTCTGCCAGTCTTCTTACAATATTGTGCAGCGACAATATGAAGTTATCCCACGTAGAAAGCGATATATCCTTCGACATTATCCTGTCGATAAGTACGAACCTGAAATCGCTTCCGATGTTATGCTTCTTCAATGAGTTGTAACTGCTGTTGAGCCTTATCTCGCCTGATTTGACAAGGTCTTCCAGAACCTCCCTGAAATAGAGGTTGATCCTTGGTGAAACCTTGAAGCCGATATAAAAATCAATCCTGATCAGCGTTCCCGGTATTATATGTGTGACCTCGTAGTTGAACCTGTTTGGTTCGTTAACCCTGTCAACATGAAGGAACCAGTAGGTATCAGCTCTTTTGGGCTGTTTATGGAATATCGAATAGACCACTTTTGATTCAACCTGATCGTGCCTGTTGGCCCTGATAATGTACACCAGGTTGGTTGCACACCTTGGCACAGTCTCATCACTGCTAAGATCCCTGAACATGTCAAGATACTTGTCAAGGTCTGCGAATGAAATATACCTGTTCTTCAGCTTCCGTCCGAAATACCAGCCGAACATCACAAGGAAAAAGAAAGATGCAAGCAATATGGTGAACCATCCGCCAGTTGCGAACTTATGGAGGTTGGCTGCAAGAAAGCAGCCCTCAATAGATAAATAAATAAGGAAAAAGATTAGAACGATCCTGTGATTAAGCCCTTTCTGCAGCAAATAGTATGAAAGGAGCAGGGTGGTCATAATTTCTGTGATGTTTATGGCAAGTCCGTAAGCTGCGCCCATGTTCAGCGACTCCCTGAAAATGACCACGGTAACGCTGCATGCTGCCCACATGAACCAGTTAACTGCCGGCAGATATACCTGCTGGCTGGCCCAGTTGGGATGAAGCACCCTGATCTTCGGCCAGTAGTTCAACGACATGGCTTCAGAGATAAGGGTAAACGAACCGCTTATGATCGCCTGGCTGGCAATAACCGCTGCGGCTACAGCCATGATAATTCCGGGCACAAGGAACCACCCGGGCATCATTGAAAAGAACGGATTCACATCTGCCCCTGAGTCAAGATTCCTAAGAAGCCATGCTCCCTGGCCGAAATAATTAAGCAGGAGGGCAACCTTTGCAAATGTCCATGAAAGCCTTATATTGCCTTTCCCGCACTGTCCCAGGTTTGCATAAAGGGCTTCTGCTCCGGTGGTACACAGGAAAACCGCTCCGAGCAGGACGAATCCTCCCGGGTATTCCGTCACGAACCTGTATGCATAAACAGGATTCAGCGCTTTCAGGATATCAGGATTGGAGATCAGCTGTGAGATACCCAGTGTCCCCAGCATGGTAAACCATACAAGCATTACAGGTCCCAGGTATTTTTCAGCATAATTGGTCCCCAGTTGCTGAACGAAGAACATTACGGCCAGGATTATCAGCACAAAGGGAACTACAGGAAAGTCAGGCATGAAAAGCTTTACACCTTCAACTGAAGATGTTACCGATATGGCGGGTGTAAGCACCCCGTCGGCCAGCAGTGCTGCCCCTCCCGCCATTGTAAGTATAGCCGCCCATATCGGCTTTTCCTTAAACAGCGCTATAAGGGCAAATATCCCTCCTTCACCATTATTGTCAAACCTCAGTGTTATCAGGATATATTTTATTGTTGTTGTAAGCGTCAGTGTCCAGAAGATACTGGAAAGTCCTCCGTAGATGAGCAGTTCGCTGAAGTTTTCAGCCCCTCCGGTAATAATTGCCCTCATGGTATAGAGAGGGCTTGTGCCAAGATCGCCGAATACTATTCCGAGGGTTATTATGACTCCGGCCAGGGAGAGCCTTCTGATGTCATGATTGAATTCCGTCTTTTCCATTTTCGTACCTGCAGTATTACACGGTGCAGGCGTGCAAAGATGACAAAGTTATAAATAATTTATCTTTGTGCCCGGAGCAAACATGATAAAAGGCAGGAGAAATGCGCAGGATATCAATCATAATAATGATTTTCAGCTGTTTGCAGGTAACCCTGAACGGCCAGTCAACTGCAGTCAAAGAACAGGTTCTCTCGCTATTATTCATTGGTGATATAATGGGCCATGACTCCCAGATCTGGTCAGCTGAGAACCTGAAAACCGGCACTTACGATTACAACGATGTCTTCATGTACATCAAACCTGTAATTTCAGCCGCCGATGTTGCAATAGCCAATTTCGAGGTCACTCTGGCAGGTCCCCCTTACAAGGGATATCCTCAGTTCAGCTCCCCGGCCGCACTGGCCGATGCATGCCGCAATGCGGGAATAGACTGTCTTGCCACTGCAAATAATCACGCAGCCGACCACGGCAGAACAGGCGTGACAGGTACTATCAACAGGCTCGACAGCATGCGCATCCCTCACACCGGGACTTTCCTCAGCAAGGCTGCAAGGGACAGCCTTAATCCGCTGATGATCAATAAACCGGGCTTTTCTGTTGCTCTCCTTAATTATACTTATGGCACAAACGGATTAAAAGTTCCCGATCCGCTGATAGTCAATATGCTCGACAAAACGCTTATGGCAGCAGATATCGAAAAGGCAAAATCACTTGAGCCTGATGCCATCGTTCTCTTCCTTCACTGGGGCAATGAATATGACACCGTTCCCTCAAAAACACAAACCGAACTTGCTGACTACCTCTTCTCAAAAGGAGCTGATCTCATCATCGGATCTCATCCTCATGTGATACAGAAAATGATCTGGCTTAAAGCCGATTCACTGCAGAATGACAGGGTTGCCGTTTATTCGCTTGGAAATTTCGTATCGAATCAGCGAAAATCCAAAACCGACGGTGGTGCCATGTTCAGGGTCAACCTGCAGAAGACTGGCAGTGCAGTAAAAGTATCAGGTGCAGGTTATTATCTTACATGGGTTTATGCCCCGATAATAAATTATGATAAGAAATTTTATATCCTGCCGTGCTCGGAATTTGAAAAGAAGACGGATTTTTTTCCTGCCGGAACTGACTACCTCCAGATGATTAAATTCATAAACGACTCAAGATCACTGCTTTACACACAGAATATCAACGTTCATGAGTATATCTTCAGGGACGGAAGCTGGATTCTTAATAAATAGTCGTGCAAAGAGGATTGCGCCGTTGTGCCATTATATTTTTTTCACAGTATTTATTTAACTTTTTCAGATTTAATCAATATAATTGCATAATACAGATTCCCCGATGAATGATTCAATAGCATTATTGTCCGCCACAGCTGTATCGATCGGGTTTGCGCATACGATCCTCGGGCCGGATCATTATCTGCCGTTCATCGTTCTCAGCGAGGCCAGAAAATGGACGCTGAGAAAGACAATGTTCATTACATTCCTTTGCGGACTCGGACATGTTCTCAGTTCTGTAATCCTTGGCCTGATTGGCATTGCCGTCGGAATCTCACTGAACAGGCTTGTTGATATTGAGTCGTCCAGGGGCAGCATAGCGGCATGGCTCTTTATTGCATTCGGACTGGTATATATGATTATCAGCATAAGGAACCTTATCAAAAACAGGAAACACAGTCACGCTCATCATCATATTGGCGGAGAGAACCATTCGCATGAACACGATCATCACACGGAGCATACGCACGTTCATGAAACCGACGTGGTCAGGACAACTCCCTGGATCCTGTTCCTGATCTTCCTCTTCGGGCCATGCGAGCCTCTTATTCCGATCCTGATGTATCCAGCTGCTGAAAACAACATTTCCGGTGCAGTGCTCGTGTCGGTACTTTTTTCCGCAGTCACAATTGCGACAATGATGGCAGTTGTGCTCGCATTCAAGCTCGGGTTCAGCAGGATCAACCTCAAGCCCGTTGAGAAGTACAGCCATCTCTTTGCCGGTTCAATGATCTTTCTCTCAGGAATTGCCATACAGTTTCTCGGTCTCTGAATGATTTAATTATTGTATCACTATAAATATAGAAAATGACTGGTATTTTAGAACTGGACGCCTTGCTGTTTGGCCTAATCAGCGCTGTCTCACTTCCTCTTGGTGCAATCCTCGCCTTTTTATGGACACCGAAACCAAAAGTCCTGGCATCAATGATGGCTATCGGGGCAGGAGCTTTGCTGGCAGCATTAACTATTGATCTTGTCGCTGTTTCTGTCGGTAAAGGTCATTTCTATCCGCTTGCAGCAGGGATGATTGCAGGAGGGATTTTCTTTGTGCTGCTTAACAAAATAGTTAACAGCAAAGGTGGTTTCCTAAGGAAAACTGCCACAACATTAACCCACATTGTAGGACACCAGAATAAACGCCAGAAACTGATCTTCAAGCAACTGAGTAAAGTCAGGTTCTTCCATAACCTTCCACCATCCCAGGCTCAGATAATTATACCCTATCTCACCCGGAATCACTACCGGCAGGGAAAGCTGTTGGTCCACGAAGGCGATCCGGGTGATCTTTTCTTCGTTGTTGAGGACGGTGAAGCCATAGTGATGGATGACAACAGTAACGATGTTATAAGCCTCCTGCGTCCGAATGATACTTATGGGATAGTGGAATTAATGACAGGAGCAACGCACAAATACTCTGTTGTGGTTAAAAACGATTTGCATGCATGGGTTATAAATAAAGAGTCCCTTGATCATATTATAGATCTTAATCCGGCTTTATCAGTTGAAATAGAGAGTCTTATAACGGAGAAACTCCACCTTCTGGAAATATCAAGTGAAATTCCAGAGGATACCTCTATAAAATGGTACAACGAGGCTCTGGCCCATTTTGAAGTCCGAAAGAACAGAGTAACGCAATCTGATGTTAATGAAGAAATCAAGGAACATGGAAATCCTTCTCTCGCTATCTGGCTTGGGATACTGCTTGACGGGATCCCTGAATCGATTGTAATCGGTTCAAGTCTCTTAATTCATCCTACCATGAGCCTCTCACTGCTTGCTGGTCTGTTTCTTTCAAATTTCCCCGAAGCATTGTCAAGTTCGGTCGGAATGAAGAAGCAGAAAATGCCATATCCGAAGATTCTTCTAATGTGGACCTCTATTATGCTGGTCACCGGTATCGGGGCATTTCTCGGAAATATTTTTTTTGAAAATGTATCCCATGAAGTTTTTGCGCTTGTAGACGGCATGGCAGCAGGTGCCATGCTTACAATGATAGCGGAAACCATGCTGCCGGAAGCTTTTCATATTGGAGGTTCTGTTACAGGTCTTTCAGCTCTGACGGGTTTTCTTACAACGCTGCTTTTCAAGGTGCTCGGCGGTGCATGATGATTTAGCCATTAATTATTAACTTTGCAAAAAAGAAGATATGGCCTACGATTACAATACCCAGCGGAAGAGAATGTCACTGCCTGAATATGGCAGAAATGTGCAGAAGATGGTCGATCATATGAAGACTATTGAAGACAGGGCTGAGAGGAACCGGGCCGCCAGGACGATCATCTCGGTCATGGGGAATCTTAATCCCCACCTTCGTGATGAGGGCGACTTCAAGCACAAACTGTGGGACCATCTTGCACTTATTGCCGACTTTGAGCTGGATATTGATTCGCCATACCAGATTCCCGAACCCGAAAAGTTTGTTGAGAAGCCCAAACAGATCCCATACCAGCAGGGCAACATAAGATTTCTTCATTACGGACGTATCATTGAAATTATGATCGATGCCGCAAGCGAAATGAAAGATGGTGAGGAAAAAGAATATCTCACTTCTCTGATCCTGAACCAGATGAAGAAATCTTACATCACATGGAACCGTAGTCAGGTTCCCGATGAGGTGATCATCGGCGACATGAAATTGCTTTCAAGGGGGAAGCTTAAAGTAACTGAGGGAGTTAAAATACTTGAAGTCAGGGAGCTGATGCCGCCTCAGCCCAGGAAGAAGCCGCAGGGAAAACCTCACGGAAAACAGCAGAATAAGCAATTCAACAAGAAAAAAGGATATATCAGGCATTAATGGGGACTTTCATTGTTCATGGCGGGAAGCCGCTTAAAGGTGAATTATTCCCGCAGGGTGCTAAAAATGAAGCATTACAGGTAGTCTGTGCTGCACTTCTTACGTCCGAAATTGTCACAATCAGAAACATACCTTCCATCAGCGACGTAAACAGACTGATCGGGCTCGTTGAATCCATGGGGGTTACGGTAACCAGGGAATCAAAATCAACAGTCTCTTTTCAGGCCGGAAAGATCAATCTTGATTATCTTCTGACAAATGAATACCGGTCGCAAAGCAACAGCTTAAGGGGATCGATAATGGTTGTGGGGCCTCTTCTTGCCAGGTTTGGAAAAGCGTGTGTGCCGAGGCCGGGTGGCGACAAGATAGGCAGGCGCAGGGTTGATACCCACATGATCGGCTTTCAGAAGCTCGGGGCGAAATTTGAATTTGATGCCGATGATCGTTTTTTCAGGATCGAGGCAGATTCACTTAACGGTACATATATTCACCTGGATGAAGCATCAGTAACAGGCACCGCCAACATAATTATGGCAGCTGTGCTTGCCCGGGGGCGCACAACGATCTATAATGCAGCCTGTGAGCCATACGTCCAGCAGCTCTGCAGAATGCTGGTATCGATGGGTGCAAAAATCGATGGTATTGGTTCAAACCTTCTTTATATCGATGGAGTGAATGAGCTTAAAGGCTGTGATCACACTATCCTTCCCGATATGATCGAGATCGGTTCTTTCATCGGGCTGGCAGCAATGACTGAATCGGAAATAACCATAAAGAACGTCTCTTACGAAAACCTTGGAATAATTCCGGATTCATTCCGGCGGCTGGGCATCAGGCTTGAAAGAAGCGGTGATGATATCTTCATACCAAGGCAGGAGCATTATGAAATTGAGACATTCATCGACGGATCGATAATGACCATCGCCGATGCTATCTGGCCGGGACTCACTCCTGACCTTCTGAGCGTATTCCTGGTGACGGCAACCCAGGCCAAAGGAGCTGTTCTTATCCATCAGAAAATGTTTGAGAGCCGGCTTTTCTTTGTCGATAAGCTCATCGACATGGGTGCTCAGATAATCCTGTGTGATCCCCACCGTGCGACGGTCATAGGTCAAGACAGGAAAATAAAGCTTCGCGGAACAATAATGTCTTCACCTGATATAAGGGCAGGTGTAGCTCTTCTTATCGCAGCCCTTTCTGCTGAAGGGAAAAGCATAATTCACAATATCGAACAGATCGACCGGGGCTACCAGGACATAGATCTCAGACTTAACGCTATCGGGGCAGACATTAAAAGGATTAACGGCGCAACGGCTTAACGGCTTAACGGATTAACGGCACAGCGGCAAAAAACCTTTGTGCCATTGTGCCGTTTAGCCGTTGTGCCGTTCTGTCAAAATGTCAATTATCCGGCCATGGCAAGCATTTTGCTTGATCGTGATATACTAAATCGAAATTTTACTGGTAATGGTAAAGAAGAAAACATCGGATCAGCACGATTCCGTACCGAAAGATCATAGCGAAAAGACTGACAATCAGGAGGGTAACGAAGATAAAGAGCCTGCTGCTCCTGAATCGGGAAATGAGTATCAGCCTCAGACAGAAACTGAAACCGGGCAACCTTCTTCTGAAAAACCAGTTCCGGAAGAGAAATCTCCGGAGGAAAAACTGGCAGAAATGCAGGACAGGTACCTGCGGGTTTCCGCTGAATTTGACAATTACCGCAGAAGGACTCTCCGCGAAAAAATGGAGCTTTCGAAATATGCATCCGAAAACCTGCTTCTGAGCGTTCTACCTATTATGGATGATTTCGAGAGAGCCCTTTCACATATGGGAGATGGTTCTGATTGCACAGCTGTAAAAGAGGGTATCGACCTTATCTATGGCAAGTTCGTTGAATTCCTGAAGCAGAATGGCATAAAAGAAGTTGAATCCCTGAATTGCCTGTTCAACGTGGACCTCCACGATGCTGTTGCAAAAGTTACAGTAGAAGAAGAGGATAAAAAAGGAAGGATAATAGATGTTATTCAAAAAGGATATTATCTCCAGGATAAGATTTTAAGACATTCTAAAGTTGTTGTCGGCGAATAGTGTCCGTACAAAAAAAC
>Ga0105099_10002041_pt1 | contig 12231 bp, 13 predicted proteins | sample PPLLak3cmMay2015_2_FD_79138 | JGI IMG/M metagenome (GOLD analysis project Ga0105099, IMG submission 79138) | Freshwater sediment microbial communities from Prairie Pothole Lake near Jamestown, North Dakota, USA - PPLs Lake P8 Core (1) Depth... | ecosystem: Environmental > Aquatic > Freshwater >...
GCGTTCCAGCATGTGGCCGGCATCAGCGGCGCCGGAACCGTGATCGCGGTCAACAAAGACAAAAAAGCGCCCATTTTCCGAGTGGCCGATTACGGCGTGGTCGGCGATCTGTTCCAGTTTACGGAAGCTTTGAAAGCCAAGTTGGCGAAATAGGGGTCTCACCAAAAAAAAAGATGAAAGATTCAAGTAGTACGGGTGTAGGGGCGCACGGCCGTGCGCCCGCCATTTGGATCAAGAAGATCTTGCTCCAGTGTCGCCAAGGTACAAAGGCTTTTTGGTAGAGGCGGGTTTTGAAGACAATTTCAAAAGGAAATTGTGACTCGCCCCTATGGATTTAGACATTTCTTCTCTGAATAAGATTCCAAAAAATGAAATCGAAAGTCACTATTCTCGATCGAATCGCCATGGCTGTCTTATGTGCCGTGATCGGCGCAATATTAGCGGTTATTATTTGGATTTTTGTCTCAAATGATCGAGGCAACGCCAAATTCCATATCGATGCTTTCTGGTTTGCGGTTGGTTCTTTTGCTACGGTCGGTTTCATCGCTGGGATTAACGCCGCAGATTTTTTAGGAATCTTGTTTCATGATGTCTGGATATTTGGTTTGGAGGATGATGCATCGATTACGTCTGGACATGTCTCTTTTAAAAATCCTGTCTTTTTTACATTCATACTACTATTGATCATTGCAATCACAGTTGTGCTTTCGATTTGGTAGCGGTTCATTTTTTAAGTACCTAATAATTCCTTCCAACACCCTTTTCGGTACTTCGCATGTTAACCCCAACGATGCAGATTTTTTCTAGGGCTATCCCCAGCTCACCCTGAGCTTGTCGAAGGGTGAGCATTACGTGATAGTAAAATTCATCCTTCGACAAGCTCAGGATGAATGAGCGGTCTGATGGCAATTCATGGTTTTTCTTGAATCCACTTACAGTGTATTCTTGCATCAGCAGGGATTTTTTCAATTTGACTGGGAAAACAATCATCCCTATACGTTTTGCGTTATATTTTATGCACCTATAGGGTTATCTTTTGATCGCTTGAATATTTGATATTACCGCTTATAATATAAATATTTGAATATTATAGGTTTATTGCATTTTATTCTCAATGGTATTGACAATAGTAAGCATGAAAGGTTATACTATCAATAATGCCGGAGGTATGAAATATGGGTGTTAAAACAGCCATATCGTTAGATGATGAGTTATTTCAGAAAATTGAGGCCATATCAAAAGAGTTACAGATATCTCGTAGCCGTTTATTTGCCCTGGCAGTTCAGGAATTTATAGCGCATCACGAGAATTTACAATTGTTGCATTCAATAAATTTAGCCTATGATGATGAAAAGGTCGATAGCGGAGGGAAGACCCTTCAGAAGAGCATGCGTTCCAAGCAACGCAATTTGGTGGAGGGACAATGGTAATCGAACAAGGCGATATTTATTGGGTCGATTTGGGAGATCCCCAAGGTTCGGGTCCGGGTTATCGTCATCCGCACGTGGTGGTTCAAAACAATCTTTTTAATCAAAGCCGGATTCGGACAGTGGTCATCTGTGCCTTAACCTCCAACTTAAAGCGGGCCGAAGCGCCGGGCAATGTGCTCCTCAATCAAGGCGAAGCCAATTTGCCTAAACCGAGTGTGATAAATGTGTCGCAGATATTTACGGTCGATAAGGATTCTTTAATCGAAAAAATAGGTGTTTTATCTATGCAACGAATTCGAGAAATTCTTAAAGGCATCCAATTGGTGCTTGAACCCCGTAATGTAGCGGAATAACCGAGCCGGTTGCTATCAAAAATAGGGTTTGAAAATTTTTGTTTTCGGCTAATAGCCAGCCTTTTCCTTCTATAATATAATCTCATCCAATGCCCTTTTGGGCACGTGGTGGACCGTATCTTTATCCCGCCAATACTTGATATCGCCGTCCGGGCCGAGCGGATCGATGACGATCTTTTCTTTGGGTTTGCCCAAAGCGATCACGTGCAGGATTTCAAGGTGATCGGGAATGGAGAGTTCTTGACGGAGTGGGTCGCGCTTCACCGCGGCAATGATACAACCGGCCAAGCCCAAGCCGGTTGCACCGAGTAAAATGCTTTGGGAGGCAATGCCGTGATCGCAGCCGAAGTTTTTGGTAATGGTTTGGTCTCCCAAAACAATGATATAAGCTGAAGGTCTTTCTCCCGCAGACGGACCCGGCCAATCTTTTAAATAACCGGCCCAGCCCAATTGGGGAAAAATCAGGGCGTTTTTTTGCGGTTGGTTGCAAAGCAGGTATTTCAAGGGCTGCAGATTGGCGCCGGAAGCGGAAAGCCGGGCTAAATTAACCAGGCCGCGCAGGATTTTCATGCCGATTGCGTAATCTTCATAAAACCGACGACAGCTGCGGGTTTTGAGTAGCAGTTCTTCCATGTTCATTTTCTATCTCCTGGAAAATAAAAAAGAAATATTCACCGCAAAGGACGCAGAGAGCGCAAAGAGATTATAAAAAGCAAAAAAATAAGAAACTTCTGCGCGCTCTGCGTCTCGAACGCGGGATTGTATGTTCAAACAATCCCTGAAGTGGGCGGTGAATAATGATCTTGATTTTATCATTCTTAAACCTGTCTCTTCAGCAGCAAGCGATCAATTATTATTTTATCCGGTGGTGTAAAGGCAAACTCTTTTAACTCCTCGTCCCGAACCCAACGGGATTCCTGGCCTTCCAGTCCGGACGGGGTGCCCTGCACCAGGCTACAAAGAAAGCAATGCAAGGTGACGAACTTGGTTTCATATTCATGTGCGACGCTCATAAAGAGTTCACCTACCGCAACTTCCAGGCCCAATTCTTCCTTGAGTTCCCGAGCCAGACATTCCTTTAACGTTTCGCCTTCTTCTTGCTTGCCGCCGGGGAATTCCCATAAACCGGCCAGATGTTTTCCGGCCGGCCGACGGGCGATCAACAAGCAATCCTGGCGCCGGATCAAGCCGGCCGTAACGTGATAATGCGGTTTTGACATCATTCGGGTTTTTGGTGCAAAAGTTCAAGTTTTAGACGGAGATAAGCTTCCTCGGCTTCGGTATGATCGGGGTTCAGATCCAAAATTTTTTGATACGATTCCAAGGCCTCTTTGAGCAGCTCCTGCTTTTCCTGGAGTTTGGCCAGTTGCAGCCATAAATTAATATTTCGGGGTTGGGACTTGATGAGTTCTTTGATTTGTTCCATGGCCGGGATTTCCTGGCCGGTTTTGAGAAAAGCCAGAACTAAATATTCGCGTAATTCTTTTTGCCCCGGATTTTTTATCAAGCCTTTTTGAAAAATCGGAATCATTTCCTTATGCCGGTTGTTACGATTCAAATATTCAAAAATATAGCGATAATAAGAGGGTTCGGCGGGTCTGAGTTCCGCCAGGAACAGGGCTTCTTTTAAGGCCGCGTCATCTTGCTTTTGTTTTTTATGGATTTCAAAAAGCAGATTATGGGCTTCCGGGTCCTGGGGATTGTTTTTCAAAAGAGTTTTTAGATAAGTTTGGGCTTTGCCGAAATCGCCTTGTTCAAATTCCAAAACACTTAGATTATAAAGAACAATCCCGTTATCCGGGTTCAAAGCCAGGATTTTTTCATAAATGCTTTTCAGCCCGGGCTTGTCTTTTTTAACATCCATAAGCCGAGCAGTCAACAGCAGGGCTTTGAGAGAATCGGGATCTTTATCCAAAATTTCTGTGAGATATTTTTCAGCTTCCCCGTATTTTTGTTTTTTTATTAAGCTCTCAGCCAGTTTGAGGCGGCTTTCATTGTCATCGGCCTTGAATTCCAACGCTTTGGTCAGATAAAGGTCGGCCTGTTCCGTGTCGTTGTTTTTCGCATATAAATTGGACAGATTGTAATAAAGATTGGCGTCATTTTTATCCAATTCCACAGCCTTGAGAAAGACGGCAATGGCGTCTTTGATTCGGTCGGTTTCGGTATAAAGAAAACCCAAGGTTTTATAGAGAGGTAGTTGATTTTCCGGCCCTGTTTGTTTCAGTAACGTTTCATATTCCGTAATGGATTCAGAGTGTTTTTTTTGTTCTTCCAATAACCGGGCCAGCCGTGTGCGCACTTCAATATTTTGAGGATTTAATTTTAAAAGCCGACGCAAGGCGGCAGCCACCTCGTCGGGTTTTTTCAGGTTTTCATTGACCGTTATCAATTCGTTTAATATTTTTTCGCTGGGCTGGTCCTTGGCGAATTCTTCCAGCAACTTGGCCATTTGCGGCCATTTATGCTGTGATCGAAATTCTTCCAATATCCTGTTTTGGATCAATTTATCCTGCGGATGAAGCTGCAACGCTTTTTCCAGAACGACGATACGCCGGTTTTTATCGATGGTTTTTTCAGCCAAGCCGATCCAATCTTCGACCATGGGTTCTACGTGAAGCTCAATGGAACCGATCTCCAGATTATATTGCTTGACTTCTATTCTAAATCGATACCGGTCGGGAAGTTCATTTTGAGGCAGAAGGGTTTCGATGACCAATTTGTCATTAAGCAGGGCATTGACATCAAAACCGACGGAAGTCAAACGGACGCCTTTGTTATGAAAAATACTGGTGCTGATCTCCAGAATTTTCAATTGATCCCGGGGCCCGGCTTGCAGGGTTTCGCCGGCCGGCACCTGAATCTGCTCCGCATTTTTTTCGAACAAAATATAATTGAGTTGCGGATTGTCTTTTACTGAAGCGGACCAATAATACCAGACCCAGATACCGGTTCCTGATAGGATAATGGCAATGGTGATAAGGATGATCCGCTTGCGGGAAAGGGCTGAAGGCATGGAGAATCGAGTTGAAGGTTTTTTAACCGGCATAAGGTTGATATTTTAAACAATTGATGGGGTTTTGTCGATAGGTTAAAAAATTATAAATTTTCTATTATTTCCGGCTAAAAGTTTATTTGATAATTATTTTGTAAAGTCCACTCAAAATGCATTCCAGGAATATGGAATTTTATACGATTTCTCCCTGCGGTCGAAATGACATGATCGACGTTGTTTAAAGGATATCTCAAAAATACCGTTTTAAGAATGAGTGTGCTGAAAGTTACAGTATTTTTAATAATCATCTGGTTCGTTTTTTGATTTTTGAGATATCCGGTATTAACTAAGGAAGATTTTGCCTCCTATGTCATTTCGACGAGCGCAGCCAGGAGAAATCGTATCCTTTTTAAGGTCAACGCCAGGATTAAATCAACAATAATCTAATAAAAAAGGCCCTGCTAAAAGACAGGGCCTTGTGAAAGGAAAGGTAGGTTAAAGTTAAGCTTTAACTTTGTTGTTTTTATTCAAAAGGCGACCTTCCCAAATCAAAATAATCGGGCTGGCAATGTAAATGGTGGAATACGTTCCGACAATAGATCCGATCAGCATGGCAAAGGCAAAGTCATTGATCACATCGCCGCCCCAGCCAAACAGAACGATGACCACCGCGAAAACGGTCAGATTGGTCAGAATCGTGCGACTCAAGGTTTGGTTAACGCTGAGATTGATCAGATCCCCGAAATTTTTATGAGTTCCTTTGCGGGCATTTTCCCGGATCCGGTCAAAAATGACAATGGTGTCGTTGAGGCTGTAACCCACAATGGTGAGCAAAGCAGCCACAACCGTAAGGGACACTTCCCGGTTGGTAATGGCGAAAGCGCCGACCGTGATAATGACGTCATGGATCAAAGCGATAATCGCGCCCAAGGCGTATTTTAAGCGCAAAGCCCACATAAGCAGAAGGCTGACCAAGAGGGCAATGATATTCAACCAAACTACCGATAGATTAGAACCGCGGGCAAACAGGACAACTAAAATCAGAGCGATAGCCATGACCGCGCTCACAACGAGTTTGAATTCGAAGCGCCAGGAAATATAGATGGACATAAAGAGCAGAGAAAAAAGCAGGGCAAAGAGCGCTTTTTCCCTGAGTTCTTTGCCGACCGTGGGTCCGACCATTTCGACTTGGGTGATATCCACGCCCTGGCCGAATTGGGCAATTAAGGCCTGTTGCACTTTGCCGTCCAAGGCATTCAAATATTGGGAGACTAGAACTTCGCGGGTTTTTTCATCCAGCTTGTCCAGATCATTGAGTTTTACGGCCTCACCGAACTTGGCCGTAAGGTTTTTCCTGGTTTTTTCATCAAGATTGCTCAGATCAACCTTTGGCTTTACCACCCGGATAAGATATTCATTTTTATCGCCCTGGACTTCCTGGATAATGCTATCTTCTAATTGGATCGGTTTCAAGGCCTGACGGATATCTTCCGGTTTTTGTTTTTGATCCAATTGGGCGCGAATGACAATGCCGCCGGAGAAATCGACCCCCAGGTTGAGACCGCCTCTGGCAAAAAGAGCAACGACCGAGACGATAATGGCAATCAGCGAAAGGCCGATGAAAAACATTTTTTTCCCGACAAAATCGATTTTAGTGTCTGGTTTCATTAATTGGAACATATCTCTTATCTCCCTTTAGACTTCAGATTTCAAACTATCGACGAACCTTTATCGATAAATGAAAATTTAACTGCTTTTATCTTTGCGGTTTTCTTCCGCCAACCTGATCCGGTTTCGCCGTTCTTGAGCCGGGAAGCCGGAATTTAAGTTTTTTTGATTTCAATCAAAAAAACTAGATACTGATTTTTTGCCACCGTTTAAAACCATAGAGATAGTCATAAATGACTTTGGTCATAAAAACCGCGGTAACAAAGTTGGCAATCAAACCAAAAGCCAGAGTGACGGCAAAGCCTTTGACCGGGCCGGTACCGAATTGATAGAGCACAATGGCCGTGATCAAAGTCGTCAGGTTGGCGTCAAAGATCGTGATGGTCGCTTTCTCGAAGCCGGCTTGACTGGCAGCCAAAGCGGTTTTACCGAAACGCAATTCCTCCCGTATACGTTCAAAAATAAGTACGTTGGCATCCACGGACATGCCGATGGTCAAGACAATGCCGGCAATACCGGGTAAGGTCAGAGTCGCACCGACCACCGCCATACAAGCCAGGATAAAAAGGATATTAAGGGCCATGGCCACATTGCCAAAAAGGCCGGATAGCCGGTAATAAATCAACATGAAGGCGATCACGACCAGGGAGGCAATCATACCGGCATTTAATCCTTTAGCAATGGAATCTTTACCAAGCGAAGGCCCGACCAACCGTTTTTCCATAACAGCCACCGGGGCAGGCAGGGCGCCGGCTTTTAGCACCAGGGCAAGTTCCCGGGCTTCCTGGTCGGTGAAATTGCCGGTGATCACGGCATTGCCGCCGGAGATTTTTTCCTGAATGTTCGGAGCGGAATAGACCACATCATCCAGAACGATCGCCAAACGTTTGCCCTGGTTTTCTTCAGTGATTTGTTCGAATTTTCTGGCGCCCTGGGCATCAAAGGAAAGAGAAACAATAGCGCGGTTGGTTTGCTGGCTGATGGTCTGCCCGGCATCTTTAAGGGATTGACCGGTTAAGACTGCGCGCCGTTTCAAAAGCCAGGGTCTTTTGGTTCGTTCGCCTTTATCGTTGATTTCGGTCTCATAGAGAATTTCGTCCCCGGCCGGAAGTTCATTTTGCCAATCGCCGCCCAACATATTCTCTTCATCCACGAGCTTAAATTCCAACAACGCGGTTTTGCCGATCAGGTCAATGGCTTTTTGCGGGTCTTTAAGTCCGGGCAACTGAATGAGAATCTGCGTATCCTTTTGGCGCCGGATATCGGCTTCCCTGACGCCCAAGGCATCCACGCGGTTCCGGATGGTTTCCAAGGCTTGTTCATGCGCTGATTTTTTGGTCTTGGTTTTGGCCTGATCATGCATGATCAATTGAAAAGCCACTCCGTTTTCCTTGAAGGGCCCGGGTTGCAGATCAAAGTCGCGGTACTCTCTTTCAATCAGCTCTTTGAAATTTTTTTCATCCTCTTTGCGCATCAGGGTGATATCGATCCCGGTGGTGTCTTTGGCCGTCAGTTCCTGATAACGGATGTGCTTCTTGCGCAAATCATCCGGCAGATTATCGGCGATCCGTTCAATATCATTTTCCACAGCCTTATCCACTTTAACATCCAAGAGCAAATGCACGCCGCCCTGAAGGTCCAGTCCCAGGCTCAGTTTCTTTTCCTGTAAAAATTTCGGCCACCAGGGCGGCAGGTCCGTGGAGACACTGGGAATCAAAAGGAACAATGCTACTAAAATCAAAGCTGCGTATACAATGCCTCGCCAGGTTAGACTTTTTATCACGGCCAGCTCCTTTTAAAAAAAAGAATGGCCCTGTCTCGATTGCAACAGGGCAATGAATGCTTTTTAGCTTTTACTGCAAATTATTGGTTTTCTTCCTTCTTTGTGATCGCGGCGATCGAACCGCGCGCGAACTTGACCCGTACCTTGGGGGCGATTTCCATGGTGACCGTATTCTCGGTCAAACCGGTGACTTCACCGTAGAGCCCGCCGGTGGTGATGACGTGGTCGCCCTTTTTGATGCCGGCCAGCATTTCGCGTTGTTGTTTGGCTTTTTTCTGCTGGGGACGGATCAATAAAAAATAAAAAACAACGATGATCGCTATAAAAGGCAGGAAGGACATAAAACCGTTTCCTGCCGCACCTGTACCGGTACCGGCGCCACCCATGGCATATGCTACGTCAAACATGATAAAGAACCTCCTTCTTATTTAAAACCGCCTTTTCAGGCTTAAAATGTGTTTTCTGCTTGTTTTTGTCGTTTATAAAATTCTTCCCGGAATTCCGGAAACCGTTCATCGCGGAGGGCTTGCCGGATGTTTTCCATAAAATGAACATAATAGTAAAGATTATGAATCGTATTCAGGCGGTAGGCCAACAGTTCCTTGGCCAGGTACAGATGCCTGAGATAAGCCCTGGAAAAACGGGCACACGTATAACATCCGCAACTTTCATCCAGGGGCCGCTGATCTTCCCGATAGCAGGCGTTTTTAATGCCGATCCGGCCCTGATTGGTAAACAAAGTCCCGTTGCGCGCATTGCGCGTGGGCATGACGCAATCGAACATGTCCACGCCCAGATTGACGGCTTCAAGGATATCCTCGGGCCGGCCCACGCCCATCAAATAAACCGGTTTGTGACGCGGCAAATGCGGGATGGTCGCCCGGATCACTTTGACGCGTGTATCGGGATCTTCTCCGACCGCCAGGCCGCCTAAAGCATAACCGTCAAAATCCAGGGCTACAAGTTCCTTGGCGCTTTGTTCGCGCAGATCAGGATAAGTCCCGCCTTGCACAATGCCGAACAGCGCTTGGGGGCCCGGTTTTTTTTCAGCCAGGCATTGTTCGGCCCAAAGCCGGGTCAGGCGCACGGAATTGCGCACATAATCGTATTCGGACGGGAAGGGCGCGCATTCGTCAAAGGCCATCATGATATCGGATTTTAATGCCTGCTGAATGTTCATGGCCTCTTTGGGCCCGATAAAATGTTTGGACCCATCCAGGTGCGATTGAAAAAAAACGCCCTGGTCCGTGATCGTTCTTAAGGTCGCCAGGCTGTAAACCTGGAACCCGCCGCTGTCGGTCAGAATGGACCCCGGCCAGTTCATGAAACCATGCAATCCGCCTAATTTTTCAATGAGCAAATGTCCCGGTCGCAGATAAAGATGATAAGTATTTCCCAGGATGATGCGGGCGCCTAATTCTTCCAAGTCATCGGGTGCGAGCGCCTTGACCGAGCCCTGGGTTCCGACCGGCATGAAAACCGGCGTAGGGAACGACCCATGGGGCGTTTCAAGCTCACCCAACCTGGCGCTTGTTTGCGCACTGCTTTGATAAAGAACCCTGAATTTCAAGATCTACGACCCATCATAAAATCAGCATGGCATCGCCATAGCTGTAAAAACGATATCTCTTCTTAACGGCCCGGGCATAGGCGCTTTTGCATAATTTTCGCCCTGAAAAGGCCGAGACCAGGAAAAGCAGCGAAGACTTGGGCAAATGAAAATTGGTGATCAAGCCGTCCACTACCTGAAAACGGAACCCGGGTGCGATCAGAAGGCCGGTTTTGCCTTTACCGGCCTTTATTTCCCCATACGGACCTATTGCGCTTTCCAGGGTGCGCACAACCGTGGTGCCGACTGCAATCACCCTGCGCTTTTCTCTTTTGGCCATGTTGACGGCCCGGGCTGTATTGGGGGTGATCAGATAGCTCTCTTCACCCAAATAGTGTTCGCGAATGTCCTGAACGCGCACCGGCCGGAAAGTGCCGTGCCCGACATGCAAAGTCAGACTGACCATGGGGATACCGGCCTCTTTTAAGGCTTGGGCCAGGTTCTTGGTAAAATGCAAACCCGCGGTAGGCGCAGCCACGGCCCCTTTGCGTTGGGAAAAAATCGTTTGATAACGTTCACGGTCCATGCTTCGGCGTTCATCGGCCCGGTTCCTTTTAATATAAGGAGGCAAAGGCATGCTGCCGTATTTTTCCAAAAAAGTATCGATCGAAACCGGACCTTCAAAAGCGATCAAGGTTAGGCCGTCCTCGTTTAAATCTTCTACTTTTCCCGTCACGCCATAATCAAAGAGCAGGCGTCCTCCGATTTTCGGACGCTTGGAAGCCTTTAAAAGAGCCCAGCGGACATTGGGGGCCGGGTGATTGGACTCCCCCTGATTCAAGATTAAGAGCTCAATTTCACCGCCGCTTTCTTTGCGGCCATAGATCCGGGCGGGGATTACTTTGGTATTATTGACCACCAGCAGATCCCCGGGTTTTAGCAGACCGGGTAAATCGGAAAAAAAATGGTCGCTCAAAGATTCGTTGCCGCGATCCGTAACCAGCAGGCGCGATTGATCCCTGGCGCCGGCCGGAACCTGGGCTATCAGGTCTTCAGGTAAATCGTAATCATATTCTTCAATAGTGAACATTTATAAAGAAATGCCAAATTTTAAACCTGTTTATTTTTTTTCTCAATAGGTCGTAACCAATTGATTTCTAAAGCATTCCTTCGGCAGCGACGTTTGGCTGCAGATTTACAATGCAAATTTTGTAACTTAATGAAAACTTGTCCCAAAGTCAAACGATTTATACCTTGATTCTTGAATTAATCAATCGCTTGATATATATCAAACAATCGGTTAATCTTGAAAATGAATTGCTTGCAATGCTTCAGATCCTATTAAAAGATTTGGAAAACAAGCAGGCTTTTACCTGAATGTGAAGGGATTCCAAGCTGCTTACCAAGTTGGACCATCCCCTTTTTTTTAAATTTAAGAGTGTCCGGGATTAAGGAAAAAATGCAGAAAAAATTACGAGACCTTTTGACTCAAACGCTTGAACAATGTTTTAGAGACCAAAGCCTTCAGAAGACCGTGTTGCCCGATTATGTCGTAGAGATTCCCAAGAACCCCGACCATGGCCATTTTGCGACCAACCTCGCCTTGGTGTTGGCGCCTTCTCAAAAGAAAAAACCGCGCGAAATCGCCCAGATCATTATAGACCATCTCCAGGGTACGGAAGACTTTTTGGCGAAAATCGAGATGGCCGGACCGGGATTCATCAATTTCCGTTTGAACGATCAAGAGTGGCATCAATTACTTACAAGCATCGTGACTCAAAAAGACGCTTACGGCAGCAGCCAACTCGGGGCCGGAGAAAAGATCATGATTGAATTCGTCAGCGCCAACCCGACCGGTCCTTTGCACTTGGGCCAGGGCCGGGGCGCCGCGTTGGGCGATACCCTGTGCCGTATTCTGGCTTTTATGGGATATGACGTTTTTCGTGAATATTATATCAACGATGCGGGTCAGCAAGTCCGGTTGCTGGGTGAATCCATTTATGCCCGTTATAAACAGATATCGGATCCGACCCGGGCTTTTCCGGAAAACGGCTACCAAGGCGAATATATCCTGGAATTGGCCAAGGCCATCGGCGCCCAGACCGATTTATCGGCTCTGTCGCCGGAGCAAGCGGTGGTTTATTGCAGCGAGCAGGGTATGGAGCGCATGCTGCAAGAGATCAAACAAGATCTGGCCGAGTTCAGGGTTCATTATGATAATTGGTTTACGGAAAGCAGTCTGGTCCGCAACGGGCTTTTGGAAGAAACCCTGCAGATGATCCGCGCCAAAGGCGGGCTTTATGAGAAAGAGGGAGCTCTTTGGATCAACACCGCGGCTTTTGGGGATGACAAAGACCGGGTGCTGAGGAAATCGGACGGCCAATATACTTATTTTGCCACTGACATTGCCTATCACATAGACAAATGGCGGCGGGGTTTTACCCGAGTGATCA
>Ga0105099_10002045_pt1 | contig 12221 bp, 7 predicted proteins | sample PPLLak3cmMay2015_2_FD_79138 | JGI IMG/M metagenome (GOLD analysis project Ga0105099, IMG submission 79138) | Freshwater sediment microbial communities from Prairie Pothole Lake near Jamestown, North Dakota, USA - PPLs Lake P8 Core (1) Depth... | ecosystem: Environmental > Aquatic > Freshwater >...
CACTTTTTACAAGCTTCCCCCCCAGGCATTCTTCGATCTGTGCCGGCGGCATGAAGCCTTCAGCGAATATTTCACCGACACCTTCGGCAAGCGCATGCTGGACCGCACCTATGCGGCCGTTATCGCCAAAAGCGTGCCCACCCGTGCGGACGCCCTGTCGCTCTTCAACCAGCCGGTGAGGGAGGTCTGCAGCCGCGACCTTTTGATCTGCCACGCCGACGTGACCATCCAACACGCGGCCGCCTTGATGAGCCGCCGCCGGTGCAGCAGCATCTTCGTGCGCGGCAAGGGGGGCGAAATCATCGGAATTCTGACGGACAACGATCTGCGCAAGAAGGTCATCGCCGAAGGCCTGCCCATCGAAAAACCGGTGGCCGATATCATGTCCGCACCCGTCGTGACCATCCCGGACAAGGCGCTGGTGTTCGAGGCGCTGATGGCGATGATGCAGCAGGGCATCAAGCACATCGGGGTCACCGACCAGCGCCAGCAGGTCGTGGGCGTGATCACCAATCAGGATGTGTTGGGTGCTCAGGGCCAGTCCCCGCTCTTTCTGATCCGGGATATCGCCTCCGCCGCGGGAGTCGATAAACTCCAGCAGGTGCATGAGCGCCTGCCCCATCTGGTGCAAGGGTTGATCCGGGCGGGGACGCCGGCCAAGCAGCTTAACCAGTTTATCACGACGGTTTCCGACGCGGTTTTGAGGAGAGTGCTCGAACTGGAACTTCAAGGCATGGAGCCGCCGCCGGTCAGGTTCGTTTTCATGATCATGGGCAGCGAAGGCCGCCATGAGCAGACTTTGAAGACCGACCAGGACAATGCGATCGTCTACGACGATCCCTCGACGGGTGCGGCGGATGCCGTGCACGCCTATTTTCTGAAGCTCGGCGAAAGGGTCTGCACCAGCCTCGACCAATGCGGCTACCGGTTTTGCAGCGCCAATGTCATGGCCCGCAACCCGATGCTGTGCCAGCCGCTTTCCGTGTGGAAACGCCGCTTTTCGGACTGGATCCACGCCGCTGAAGCCGAAGACCTGCTTTACTCGAGCATTTTCTTCGATTTCCGGGGGGGCTATGGGCAGATGGCCCTGATCGATCAATTGCGGGAATACCTGATGGAATCGCTGGTGGGATGGCCGGGGTTCTTCCGCCATTTGACCCAGAATGCGCTGCTGCACAAACCGCCGCTCGGGTTTTTCCGCAATTTTGTCGTGGAATCCAAGGGGGAGCACCGCAACAAGTTCGACATCAAACGCGCGATGCTGCCCGTCGTCGACTACGCCCGGGTCTACGCCCTGAAGCACGGGATCGCGGAAACGAACACCCTCGACCGGCTCCACCAGTTGATGCAGAGAGAGATCCTTCCGGCGAAAGACTTCAGCGAGATCGAGCAGGGCTACAGTTTCATGATGCAGCTGAGGTTCGCCCGGCAGGTAAATGCCATCATCGAAGAAGAGGTTCCTCCCGACAACTACGTCAACCCCAAGGAGCTTTCGGGGCTCGAGCAGCGCCTGCTGAAGGAGATTTTCATCCGCATCGGCAACCTCCAGACCCGCATGAGCTTCGATTTCACGGGTGAGCCCTGACTAGAGACGATTGTCGCTGTCCACGCAGGCATTGAGCCGGTCCTGGAAATCCGGGATGGCGGCGGCCACCCTTACCCAGGCCGGCAGCATCGGGATGCCCACGGGGTCGGCGACGAACTCGGCGATGGCACAGCGCAAGGAGCTGACGAAAGCCTCAACGGCATCGATCTCTTCGTGGCGGTCATAGTGCAGGCCGTTGATGAGCGACAGAGCGTGATATTTTTCGACGGCGACGCGCGCCTCCTGAATATAGGCGGTCAGCACCGTTCGGAAAAAGGCGTCACTCATCACGATGCCGTCCTGGGACAGGAAGCGGAAAAGGGCCTTGGCAATGTCGCAGGCCATGCGGATCAGGCCTTCGTCCGGCCGATCCTTTTCCAGGGCTTGGTGCTTGTGCTCGTAATGCTCCGCGATTTCAACCTGGCAGATCCGGTTCACCGACGCCCGCTGGTAGATCTCGCTCAGCAGCGATACTTCCAAGCCCCAGGTTGGGGAAATGCGGATGCCGCTGGCCAGACTGGCGATCAGGGCAAACTCTCCCGAGAGGGCATAGCGGAAGTTGTCCAGGTAGGACAGAAAGGCGTTTTGTCCGAGGATTCGACGCAACGCGCGGATCAAGGGGGTATAGAACAGCCGGGTAACCCGGCCGTAGAGTTTGGTCGTGGCCCGGGCGTAATAGCCCTTGCTGAACTCGAAGTCGGTTGCCGGATGGACCACGGGGTAGACCAGCCGCGCCAGCATCTCGCGCTGGTAGTTGACGATGTCGCAGTCGTGGGTGGCGACGGCGTAAACATCGCGCGTGGAGAGAATGTAGCCCAGCGTCATCCAAACCGACTGGCCCTTGCCCGGATGTTCCATTTGGAAGTCCGTCTCCCGGAGCTCCTGATAGAGCGCCTGCATGCCGGGGCCGTCGTGCCAGACGACCTTTGTCTCGAACGGCAGCTCGCGCATGCACGCCTGGGCACTACGGAATTGCTCCGGCTCAGCCCGGTCGAGCGACAGGACCACCTTGTGCAGGTAGGTTACCTTCTTTAATTCTTCGATGATCCGCGGCATGGCGGCAGTTTCGAATTCCGAATACAGCGCCGGCAGCAGCAGGACGATCTTGCGGCGGCGGGCGATCACTTCGATTTCGGCCTCCAGGTCTTCGACCGGTCGATTTTTCAGCCGTTGCAGGACGGTGATGGCTCCCTGTTGCCAGAAGTCAGCCATGGTCAACTCCTCATGGGTATCAAAGCAGGACCTCCACCGAGTTCCTCGATGAGGCGCGCATGATAGTAGCAGATCCGGATGCCGAATCAAAGTGGGCAGAGCGATGGGGGGGCAACAAAAGCCGCCGGAGTTCGATGATCGGCAGCGTGGGGCCGGAGAAAGACTCAAACAGCGACGCGCCGGCGGAAACATCTATTTGCGCCCTGTTCGAGCTCAATTACGGCTGCACTCAGGAAGGGGGCGTCGAAGAGCTAGATCAAGCCGCTTCAGGACGTTTCTCGGCTCTGATGCGATCGTGAGATTGAACGTCTTTTTGGGGAGCTCGATACAGAACGATTCCCAAAAAAACCGCCAGCGCCAATCCGCCCAGCAAAAAAACGATTCCAAGGAGAATGCTCATCGATAGGCCTCCTCGGGTGGACGGCGGTGGTTATCCGCCGAATTTCCGCACCGCCGCCATGACGCAGGTAAAGGCCAGGAGTCCCAGGATGGTCCACTGCAGAACAAGCCGGACGATCCTGCCCGCCTTGCTCTTGGACGCAGTCTCCGAAACAATGGTTCGTTCGTTCATTCATCACCTCCGAAGTCGGTGGAATGGGGTGGGGAGAATCTGGATCTCATGCGCAATAAATAAGTTTACGATCACTGATATAATATCGGGATCCAAATTAAATGTCAAGTGATTGTTAACAAACATATCCGTTCTGGTGCGGATGCGTTAGAACGTGGCTTGCCAGCGGATATTTAGGTTTCGAAATACCGGGTCGGATAAAGTCAAAGAGGATTCAAGCGGGGATAGGGCTGGGTGGCTCGCGGGACGTCGCCAGAAATCCGTGGATCAGGGCTGGGTTGCCGTGCGGGATGATTCAGCTCGATCCCCCCGCTCGGCCGGGTTGGATGGCTCGCCGATAGATGGCCCAGAGCGCCTCGTATTTCTCGGCCAGATCGAAGCTGTACCCGCTCAGCGCCCAGATATTGGCGAGCCCCTGGGTCATTCCGAAAAGCATGAGCGCGGATGCGCCCAAATCGATCTCTTCGTTCACAGCGCCGCCGCGGACCCCCTCGGCGAGAAGGTGCGTGATACGGTCGATATAGGCGTTCAGCTTTTCGTAGACTTCCCGGTTCAGTTTCTTGTCTCCCAGGCTGATGATCTCCGCGATGATTTGAAAGGACATGCCCTTGCGTTGTTCGATTTCGGACAGATGGTTTTTCAGCGCCTGATCGATGGTGTTAAGCGAGGATGCGTTCTCCAGCGCCGATCGCTTGAAGTCATGCAGCATGGTGTCCATGATGTGGTTCATTAGAAACGACAGGATCTCCCGTTTGCTTTTGAAGTGCCGGTAGATGGCGGCCTCGGTCAGCCCGACTTCCTTGGCCATGGCCCGGACGGTCAGGTGTTCGCTGCCCTTTTTGATGATCAGTTTGCGGGCGGCGTCGATGATTTGCTGTTTTCGGATGGCCGTGCTGCGGCGTTTCTGTACCATGTGTCTGCATCCTCCTGAACCGGCCCTTTGCCGTTGCCCATTGAATTTGAAGATTTCATAGCGGCGCCGACGACTCTCAAATTTCTTCTTCTATCTCATCTGTTCAAAAATTGTCCACAAAAAAAATGTGCAGTTGATCTTATCGGCGGGCTTTTTCAGAAAGCGGAGCACCGGTAAAGCCGATTTTTTGGGGGAGCGGCTATCCAGCCGCGATCCAGCCGTGGATTGACTTGCACCGGGCTAACGGCTAAAACTCCAAAAAAAAATTGCCACGATGGGAGGAAATGTCCATGCGTGCACGGCCGAGATGGATTCTCAGTTTTTTCATCTTTTTTTTAATGGCAGGATTCTTTCAATCCTTTGCCTTGGCCAAGCCGCCCAAGCTCCCTAAATCCGGCTCGGGGCCGGTGCCCGCCTTGGAGGCCAAACTGCCGGAGAACGCCACCCCGGAGCAGGTGGATGCCTTCATGGCCGGCCTGAGCGACGAGCAGGCGCGCAAGCTTCTTCTGGAGAAGATGACCCAGGCGGCGGCGGCGCGGTCTATTCCCAGCGAGGCCAGCGACAGAATAGGTGGAAGGAGCGGCATCGGCGTGCTGTTCGGCAGCGCCGAGGAAGCCATGGCCGCGCTTTCTCACCGGCTGGGCGCCGTTTTTGCCGGCGCCGAAAGCGCTCCGTCCGGTTGGCCCCAGGCGTGGGAGAAGCTGACCGGCGGTAAGGGGTTCGGCCAGTTCGCCGCCAACCTGGCCGTCATGCTGCTGATTATTCTCGGCGGCTTCGCGGCGGAGCGTTTTCTGCTGCGGATGGTCGCGGGGATGCACGACTATCTCATGAAAACCGTGCCCCTCGGCCGCCTGCAGAAGCTTGGCTTCATCGTCTTCAGGGTTTTTATCGACGGCCTGGGCATCGCCTGCTTCATGCTGGTAAGCTTTTTATTGTTTGCCGTCATCTACAGCCCGCAGGATTCCGGCTACCTGCCGGTGTCGATTTTTTTGGTGGCGAGCTACTACTTCCGGCTGATCCAGTTCGGGGCACGGGTCATCCTCTCGCCGAAAGCCGCCGGGCTGCGGCTGGCGCCCATGTCCGATGCGGATGCCGGCCTGATCTACCGCTGGATTCTGCGGATCGCCGCCGTGTGCGCGCTGATCGCCGTGATCGCTTTCAGCCTCAGAGATGCGGGCATCAGTCGCGATATTTTTCTGTTGATCTACTCTTCGGCCGGAGTCGCCGTGGGGGGGCTGCTGATCGCTTTGATCCTACAAATCCGCGAGCGGGTGGCGCGGGCCATCGCCCCGGATGCCGGCGAGATTCTGATGCCGATCGAGGCGCTGCAGGCCAAGCTGGCCGGCATCTGGCACTGGATCGCCATCCTTTACGTGGCCGCCGTCGGCATCTACTGGACGGGGAGGATGCTGACGCATGGCGACGTCCACATTCTGAATCTGGTCTACAGTCTCTTTCTGATCCCGGTTTTCATCGGCGTCGACCAGTGGGTGCAGAAGCTGCTCGCGGTCGCATCCGGCGGCTCGCGGGAGATCATCGAGCTGGGCCAGCCGGACGATGCCGCACCCGCATCCGGCATCCAGCTGAAGGAGCCGGAGCGAGCGGGGGTGCAGACCTACATCCCATTGATCAAGAAATGCTTCCGCGTGGTGCTGGTGATATTTTTCTTTTTTGCCTCGCTGCGGCTGTGGGGCTTCGATATCTCCGTGGGGCGATTGATCGCCCGGGATGTGGTGACCATTTTCCTCATCCTAATCGTTGGGGTGATCGTCTGGCAGCTGATCAAGGCCCGCATCGACCAGAAGCTCAGAGAAGAAATGCCCATGGCATCCGAAGACGCCGAGGAAGGAGGAGGCGTCGGCTCCCGCAGCGCGACGCTGCTCATGCTGCTGCGCAAATTCGTTTTCGCCGTTCTGTTCGTGATTCTTGCGCTCATCATTCTTTCATCTCTCGGCATCGATATCGCCCCGCTGATCGCCGGTGCCGGTGTCATCGGTTTGGCCATCGGCTTCGGCTCCCAGACCCTGGTCAAGGACATCATCGCCGGGATCTTTTTTCTCATCGACGATGCCTTCCGGGTGGGCGACTATGTCGAAGCCGGGGCCGCGAAAGGCACGGTGGCGCAAATCGGCTTGAGATCCATGAAGCTGCGCCATCCCCGTGGACAGGTTTTCACCATTCCCTTCGGTGATTTGAAGACTGTCACCAATTTCAGCCGGGACTACATCATCACCAAGCTCGATTTCCGGATGCGCTACGACGCCGATTTGGAGAAGATCCGCAAGGTCATCAAAAGGATCAACAAGGAGCTCATGCAGGACGAGGAGATCAAGCGCGTCATGCTGAGCGACATCAAGTCCCAGGGCATCCGTGAGATCCAAGAGTCGGCCATGATCCTGCGCGTCAAGTTCAAGACCATCCCGGGCGAGCAGTTTGTGATCCGGCGCGAGGTGTTCCACCGGGTGCAGAAGGCCTTCAAGGACAGCGGCATCGAGTTCGCCGACCGCAACGTGACCGTCTATCTGCCGCCGGAGATCCAGTCCAAGAGTTTGAAGGACATGACCGAAGCTGAAAAGAAGGCGGTCGAAGCGGGCGCCGCCGCAGCGGCGGTCCTGGCCCAGCAGGAAGAGGAGGAGAAGGCCAAGGCAGCGGCGGAGAAGAAGAAATAAGGGTTCAGGGTTCAGGGTTCGGGGTTCAAAAAAAATAAAAAGCCGTTGATTTTTTGTGCCTGAACCCTGATCCCTTTCACCTACTGAACCTTGATCACCACCAGGGTGACATCGTCCTGGTAAGGCAGGCCCCGGCAGAAGCGGCCGACCTCGTCGAATACGGCTGTCACCATGTCCTGCGCGCTGAGCGCCGCCCCTCGCCGCAGGATGTCCCGGAAGCGCTCCTTCCCGAAAAACCGACCCTCGGGGTCGCGCGCCTCCCAAATGCCGTCCGTGCCTAAGGCCAGCAGGGTCCCCGGATGCAGGGCGGGCAGCGCCTGCTCGGCGAAGCCGGCATCCTTGTCCACCCCTAAAGGCAGGCCCCTTCCCCTGAGTTCTTCAAATTGGTCCCGCACCGGGCAATACAGCAGCGCCGGTTCGTGGCCGGCCCGCACCCAGCTGGCGCTGCGGAGGGCCGGGTCGATTTCCAGATAGAACAGGGTCATGAAGCTTCCGCTGTCGCCCATGTCCAGGGCCAGGTCGCGGTTGATGTTCGCCACCACAACCGACGGGGTGGCCGGTTGGACGGCACGGGTGCGCGTGAACGCCCGGGCCGTGGTCATCAGGCGGGCCGCATCCACACCGTGCCCCGAGATGTCCCCCACCGCCACCCGCAGGCTGCCGGCGGGAAATTCAGGCCCATAGAGGAAATCGAAGTAATCCCCGCCGACTTCCTGACAGGAATCCGTGCGACCGGCGAGGTCCAGGCCGTCGATGATGGGCGGACGGGCGGGGATGAGGCTTCTCTGCACCTTGCCGGCAAGCTCCAGGGCTTTTTTCTGGTCGGTCAGGTCGACCACGAAGGCGGCATTTCCGATCTTGACGCCGTCATCGTCGCGCAGGGTGTTGCCGTGGATCAACACCGGGACCCGCCGCCCATCTTTGGCGATCAGCGACCCTTCGAACTTGCGATAGTCCATGGCGAGCAGCCGTTCGCGGCTGCCGGCCACGAACTGGCGGAACTCTTCGGTGGCCAGATCGAAGGTGGTTTTGCCGAGGATTTCATCACGCGGATAGCCGATCATACGGCAGTAGGAGTCATTCACCTCGATGATCCGCAGATGGTCGTCCATGAGGACGAACCCCTCGCCGGCGGTCTCGACGATGCGCCGGAATTTTTCCTCGCTCCGCCGAAGATCTTCTTCGGCCAGACGGCGCGGGGTGACATCGACGATGATGCCCTGGTTGAATATCTTCCGACCCTGCTCGTTGCGTACGACGGAGGTTCGGTCTTCCACCCAGCGCACCTCGCCGCTGGGGGTCAAGATGCGATAGGATTGGCTGTACTCCTCCACGTCCGTTTGGGCGAAGTGCCGGACCTCCCTGACCAGGCGCTTACGGTCCTCCGGGTGCACGATGTCCTTGAAGCGGATCTTGCCGCTCAGCAACTCCTCGGCGGAATAGCCGAACTGGCTGATGTTGCTGGAGACATAAACGGGCGTGGGATTTCTACCGGCGCGCCGCCGAAAGAGCACGACCGGACTTTGCGCGATGATCACCTCGGCCAGACGCAGGGCTTCCTCGGTCTGGTCGCGCAGGGTGCATTCCTGGCGCAACGCCTGAGTCTGCTCCTCGCAGTGCGCGTCAAGCCCGTCGAAAGCGGCCTGCAAAGCTTTAAGGTTTTGCTTGAGCTTTTTCGCCTGGACCGCCTGCCGGCGCGTCCGGGCGAGTTCGGCAATCAACTCCGATTTGGACTTGCGTTGATCAGTGGCCATATAAAACCCTCACTTCTCAAAAACCGGTCGTCGCTTCTCAAGGAAGGCCGATATGCCTTCGCGGGCGGCCGCCGTGCAGGCGATCTCGCCGAACCCCCGGTAGCCGATTTCCAGGGCGTCCTTCAGTTTAGGGGAGGCTGCGGCGGCTCGAATGGTTTTTACGGTGATCGCCACGGCCTCGCGGCTCAGGGGCTGGCCCGCCGCCATCGGCGGGTCCGGGAGCGCGAGCGGTGGCAGGTCCACCGTTTCATCGGCCAGCCGGGGCAGATTGTCCTGCAGCGAGTGGACTTCCTCGACGGCCTTGGCAATGAGGTCCGCGTAGTCGTCGGCCAGCCGGCTGACGATCCCGCGCGCGGCGGCTTCGGCCGCCTTCAGGGGGCGAGCCAAACAGATCATGTCGTGGAACAGCTCGGCGGCAGAAGGCCAGCGCCGATAGGGCACCACGCAGCCCCCGATCCCCGGCAGGATGCCCAGGGTGATTTCGGGAAACTGCAGCGTGGCGTTGCGGGTGGCCACCAGACGGTGGCAGCGGATGGCGACCTCTAGGCCGCCGCCCATGGCGTAGCCGTTCAGGGCTGCCACCACGGGCTTCCGGATGCGGTCCATGAAAACCTGAACCTTGGCGCAGTCCCGTGCGTACCGGGCCGAAGCCGCGGCGTTGCCGAGCATCTCCGGGAATTTCCCGATGTCCGCCCCGGCCGAGAAAGCGGCGTTGCCGTAGCCGGTGATGATGAAGCCCTTGACGGCCGGGTCTCCGGCGTATTGGGTCAGCACGGCCAGGATTTCGTCGGCCAGTTCGTCGTTCAGAGCGTTCATGGCCTGGGGCCGGCGGATGGTAATAATTTTAACCCCGTCGATCTCGTCCACCAGGACGAAGCGCCGGAAATCCTGATAAAATGCGAAAGGCTTCTTCGCCTGGGGGAACCCCGGGCGCTCCTTTTGGAATTTTTTCATGATGCGGCTGACTTCGCGGGCCCCCAGCGAGCGCATCAGATCGAGCGGGCCGCGGCGGAATCCCAGCGCCACCTGGCAGCCGAAGTTCACGTCCTGGGGTGCGCCGATGCCGCGGTCTATGATGTCGAAGGTCTGGGAGAAAAGAACCCCGAGCAGGCGGTCGCGGATGCGTTTGCAGGTCTTTTCGGAAACTTCCACAGCGCTTCCGGGGCGAGGGGTGAGCCAGCGGTCGACGGACTTGAGGATCGGCGCCGGGCGGTAGTGACTGCCTTCCTCCATTTGCAGCGTGTTGGTTTCGACGATGATGGGGTTGCCGTTGGCCAGGTTGAGGACGAAAAAAGGCCCGGCGAAGACGAACTCCTCGGCGACCTTGTCGATCTGGGCGGCGGTCGCCTCGCCGAGAAGATAGGCCGATTCGTTGCACCAGTTGTCGAAGATCCGATCCAGCACAAAACAGATGGCATTGTCGGTGATGATCGGGGCCTTGCCGGTCCGCGCGAAAAACCAGAACAGATCATCCAGCGTTTCCGGGCTCACCCGATCCCAGACGATGACCTCCACCGGCAGGCTGCGCCAGGCCGGGGCGAAGAAATGGGTCACGGTGGCCCGCTCCGGCTTTTTCATGTTCCCGAAGAGCCGGTCGGCGGGAATGGAGCTTGTGTTGGAGGTGATGATCGTCTCTGCGGAGACGATGTCTTCGACCGCCGCAAAAATTCTCTGCTTCAACGGGATGCTTTCGGTGGCGGCCTCGATCACCAAGCCGCAGTTCTTGATCCGGGCGTAGTCGGTGGTGAAGAAGATGTTCTCCCGAACCGCGGCGGCCGTCTCCGGTTTCATTTTCTTTTTCTCGACGGCCTTGGCGGCGTAGTCGGCCAGGCGCTGCTCGGCGCGTTGGAGGGGGGCCTCGAGCACGTCAACCAGATAAAGTCGGCACGACGGCATGGCGCTTTTGAGATAGTATCCGATGTCCGGTCCGATCGTGCCGGCTCCGATCACGGCCACCTCCGACGGCAATCCCCGGTTGGGGCGGATCAGCAGCGGATTCAACGCGGTCCGGTAGAGCACCCTGTGCTTGGCCATGGCAACGCTCCTTTCGTCTTGTTCTGAGTTTCTGTGCTTGACTCAGACTGGGTTAACGTATAAAGACTGAAACACAAAAAAAATATGAATCAAGTTCACAAACTGTAAACCGCGAAACTTGAAATGGCTCAAAGAGACGCTCGGGTGGTTCCGTTTCACCCACGCACCGCCAATCCATAGAAGAAGAGGAGAAGGGGCCGATGGAAAAGAAGAAAGTCCTATTATCCGAAGATGAAATCCCGCGTCAATGGTATAATGTGCTGGCCGACATCAAGCTGAATCCGCCCCTCGGGCCCGATGGAAAACCGGTAAGCCCGGACATGCTTGCGCCGGTGTTTCCGATGAACATCATCGAGCAGGAAGTGAGCTCACAGCGCTGGATCGACATCCCCGAAGAGGTGCTCAACATCCTGGCCATCTGGCGGCCGAGCCCGTTGATCCGTGCGACGGCTCTTGAGAAGGCACTCGGTACTCCGGCGCGCATTTATTACAAGTACGAGGGCGTCAGTCCGCCGGGCAGCCACAAGCCCAACACGGCGGTGCCGCAGGCCTATTACAACAAGAAATTCGGGATCAAGCGCCTGACCACCGAGACCGGGGCCGGCCAGTGGGGCAGCGCCCTGGCCTTTGCATGCTCCCAGTTCGGCCTGGAGTGCAAGGTCTTCATGGTGCGTATCAGCTTCGACCAAAAACCCTACCGCAAGACCATGATGCAGACCTGGGGCGCCACCTGCGTCGCCAGCCCCAGCCCGGAGACCCAGGCGGGCCGCGACATTTTGGCCAAAACCCCGGAGACGCCCGGCAGTCTGGGAATTGCCATCAGCGAAGCCGTCGAGGCGGCAGTGTCCGATTCCACTGGGCAGACGCGCTACTCCCTGGGCAGCGTGCTGAACCATGTCATGTTGCATCAGACCATCATCGGGCTGGAAGCCAAGAAGCAGTTCGAGAAAATAGGCGAGTATCCGGATGTGATCATCGGCTGCGCCGGCGGCGGCAGCAACTTTGCCGGTCTGGCCTTCCCGTTCGTGTACGACAAAATGCATGGGAAGAAAATCGACATCCACCCGGTGGAGCCGGCGGCCTGTCCCACGTTGACCAAGGGGCCTTTCGCCTATGATCATGGCGACACGGCCGGCTACACCCCGCTGCTCGCCATGCACAGCCTCGGGCACACCTTCGTGCCGCCGCCCATGCATGCCGGCGGCCTGCGGTACCACGGCATGGCGCCCACCGTCAGCCAGCTCGTGGTGGAGGGACTGCTCGAGCCGAAAGCCTACGGGCAGCTCGACACCTTCGAAGCCGGCATGTTGGCTGCCCGTACCGAGGGCGTCATCCCGGCGCCCGAAACCAACCACGCTCTGGCCTGCGTGGTGGACCTGGCCCGCAGGGCCAAGGAGGAGGGCAAGGAAAAGGTCATCCTGTTCAACTGGAGCGGCCACGGGCTCATCGATCTCGGTGCTTATGAAAAATACCTTTCCGGACA
>Ga0105099_10002046_pt1 | contig 12220 bp, 5 predicted proteins | sample PPLLak3cmMay2015_2_FD_79138 | JGI IMG/M metagenome (GOLD analysis project Ga0105099, IMG submission 79138) | Freshwater sediment microbial communities from Prairie Pothole Lake near Jamestown, North Dakota, USA - PPLs Lake P8 Core (1) Depth... | ecosystem: Environmental > Aquatic > Freshwater >...
CAGCCTTGTTTACCTGGTCGATTCCCTGGGACTGTTCGTTTGATGCAGCAGCGATTTCGCTTACAAGCTGGGCAACTTTGGTTGCACTGGCGGCTACTTCGCCGAATGCTTCATTGGTTCTGGCAACAAGCGCCGATCCGTCCTTCACCTTCTTGACCGTTCCCTCAATAAGATTTGCCGTGTTCTTGGCTGCATCTGCAGCCCTCATGGCAAGATTGCGGACTTCATCTGCAACAACCGCGAATCCTGCTCCTGCTTCTCCCGCGCGTGCAGCTTCAACGGCCGCATTCAAAGCCAGCAGGTTGGTCTGGAAAGCAATCTCGTCAATTGTCTTGATTATCTTGGCCGTCTCTTCACTTGCCACTGAGATCTCCTTCATCGATTCTGTCAGGCTGCCCATCGAATCGTTGGCTGTAGCAACCATCTGCTTTGATTCTTTCATGAGATTGTCGGCTTGTGTCGCATTGTCGGCATTCTGTTTGGTCATGGAGGACATCTCTTCTAATGAAGAAGAGGTCTCTTCGATGCTTGCCGCCTGTTCCGATGCACCTTCGGCCAGAGACTGGCTGGCGGATGAGACCTGTCCGGAAGCCGATGCAACCTGCCCGGCGCCCTCGGTAAGACCGGAGATGATCCGGCGGATGGGACCGACGGTGGAACGGGTTATAAGAAAACCAAGGGCCATGGCAAGACCAACGCCGGTCAGCATTGCGATCAACGCGAAAACCTTCATGAAGTTTGCCGCCGCTTCGGCTTTTCTGGCGGTGTTGGCGGCCGCATCACGGTTCATCTGTACCAGTTTATCCAGCAGTGCTGTAGCCGTATGCTGTTTTTCAAGCAACGAACCGAATGCCATATCCGATACCTTTTCCAGTTCCAAAGCATACCGGCCTGCGTCTTCGGTAAGGCTGTCAAGTTTTTTGCACGACTCAAGGAACTTGCTGTTTTCTTCTCTCCATGCGGCCCATGCCGGCACAAACTCTTTCCATATTCCTGCTTCCTCGGGTGTATGAGGCAGCGATTCATATGTTTTCCACGCCTTCTCATACTCTTCGCGAGCTTTGGCAATGTCGTCAAATTGACGCTTGCGAATTTCTTCAGGAAGGTTCGGGATGAGAAGCGTTCTCACAGTTCCATTAATACTCTCAGATTTACCTTCGATTATCAGCAGGCTGTCAACGCTCGGGAGTCGTACAAGTCCAATCTCCTCAATATCCTTATCGCTCTTGACTGCCCCGTAATAGCCGAGGATGCCCATCATCAGGGTGATTACAGCCACAACCGAAAATCCAAAAATCAGCTTGGTTCCAAGCTTCATGTTCTTAAACATCTTTACGTTCCTCCTTGATATTGGCGTATCTTTGATTGTTAATATTCGACACATTAATAAAATGACCGAATATAGAACATCGGACATTGAACCGAAAAGCGAGCGCATTCCCCGCTGATTGCGGCGGGGTTAGCGAGCAAATTAAAAACAGATGATATTCCTTACGGTTAAGATTCCCCGACCGCTCTGCGGCGGGGAGCTTCAATTTCGAATATCGGTTATTGCGCTTCTATATGCGACCTACTCTGTGTCAATGAATCTGTTGTATTCAGTATCCTGCAATTAAAATGCCAAAGAGGAAACTGTTTACTATATTGACACCGGATCACTTAAAATGGCCCTTTCCGGGCGGAAACCGATAAGAGTATCAAAAGCCATCCCGATGAACCTGAAAGTCAAATAATTGACATCAGTGTTTTTGTTTCAGATGTCAGCAGTCGGTAGTCGGTGGTCAGTTGTCAGGAACTGAATTGCTAACATCGGGTGCGTTACGCTGGTATATCAGACATCGAAATCATCTCCTTACGAATTCAACCCACGACTGTCAGCATTAAGACAGCCTGTCCACCTTCAGTCTATATTAAAAGTCCTTGAATTCCCCATCACCCATGGGAATCAATCTTTTAGGATCAACATCCCTTGATCCGGAAGCAGCAGGCTTTTTATTCTTAAGGGCAATCCTCCCTTCAGGTTTGCGTATCCCTCTGGGCCCTGAAGGAAGTGCTCCCTGATTGGGTCTCCTGTCACTGACTACTGACTCCTGGCCCCCGTTATTGCCATTTCCAGTCACGAGCGTGACAAGCTCATTTACAAAACCCTTCATCTCGTTTGCCTGGGCGGACATCTCTTCGGAAGCGCTGGCAGATTCCTCGGCAGTTGCCGCATTCTGCTGAACCACCTTGTCCATCTCCGCTACCGCCTTGTTGACCTGGTCGATTCCCTGTGCCTGCTCGTTTGATGCAGCGGCAATTTCACCGACAAGCTGGGCTACTTTGGTCGCGCTGCCTGATACCTCGCGGAAGGCTTCATTGGTTCTTGCGACCAGTTCCGATCCGTTCTTTACTTTCTTGACTGTTTCTTCGATCAGGTTTGCCGTGTTCTTTGCAGCATCGGCAGCCCGCATGGCAAGGTTGCGAACTTCATCTGCAACCACAGCGAACCCGGCTCCTGCTTCTCCCGCCCTTGCCGCTTCAACTGCCGCATTTAAGGCAAGCAGGTTCGTCTGAAAAGCAATCTCATCTATTGTTTTAATGATCTTAGCCGTTTCATCGCTGGCCTTTGCAATTGCATTCATGGACTCCGTCAGGCTGCCCATCGACTCGTTGGCTGTTCCAACATTCCGCTTCGTTTCTTTCATGAGATTATCGGCCTGTGTCGCATTGTCGGCATTCTGTTTGGTCATGGAGGACATCTCCTCTAATGAAGAAGATGTCTCCTCGATGCTTGCCGCCTGCTCGGATGCGCCTTCTGCCAATGACTGGCTGGCGGATGATACCTGGCCGGAGGCCGAAGCCACCTGATCAGCACCCTCGTTAAGTCCGGTCACAATTTCGTTTATGGGACGGGAAATGGACCGGGCCATGAAGTAAGCAAATAATAAACCGGCAGCACCAATTATGACTATTGCCGTAAGGATGTAATAAAAAATAGGATTAAGTTCTTTTTCCACGTCATCGATATAAATTCCAGATCCGATGATCCAGCCCCATTCGGGAAATCCTTTCACATAAGATATTTTAGGAACCGGCTTGGATTCACCGGGTTTGGCCCAGTAGTAATCTACAAAACCAGCGCCCTCATTCTTGACTTTATCCGCAAAGGCGACAAATAATCTCTTCCCATTCGGATCCATATTTTCCGAAAGATCCTTTCCGTCCAGCTCAGCCTTGATGGGGTGCATGATCATCCGGGGTTTCATGTCATTGATCCAGAAATAATCATCTTTTTCATATCGCAGGTTCTTAATTACCTGCAAAGCCTGCTTTTTACCCTCTTCCATCGGCAAGGCGCCGGCCTTTACCTGCTTGGCGTAAAACTCCAGGACTCCCCATGCGGTTTCAACCACATGCCTTGTTTTCAAGTACTTGGCATCATACATGTTTTGCCTGATCTTTGGATATAAAAAGACAATGGTCAGTGAAAATCCGAAGATAATCAAAACCCCAAGCAATATAATCCGAGTTGATAATTTGAATTTGTTCAACATAAAACACCTCCTTGTTTTATATAAAAGGTAGTGATGTTGAGTATATTATTTAAACAAACTGCCAACGATTAAATATTCTTGCCGCAAATCTTATACGGCACATTTCCGGCGGTGAATGCCACCTCCTGAGGTTAATAATAAAGTCTTATATTTATTCTTAACCTTTACTGGTATTATCGGTATAAATTGGGCATAACTTTAAATTTTGAGTAATATGGTATAAAAACCGATAGATTTGTTTATTTTGTAAAATGGTAATTATGATGTCAGAAAGAAAAAAAATTAGTATCCATCAGGAAACTAAAAAATTAAAACGTTAAAAATTGAAAGTTTACGCAACAAGATGCGGAGAATTTTCCATGGAAGAGAATAATGTCTGTTTTGATTCGACCGATAACTCGTAGAAAGCTCAAGCTAATGAGATTGCACTTTCCCGATCACTTGAACCCTTGATCTTATTATACTTTTCTGTAGATACTGGGCTGGATATATTTAAAAGGATGATCGATGGTATTGAGGCTTTCGGCGCCGCCGATAATAAAATAACCGGATGTTTTTAACGCGCCACAAAGTTTGTTGGTTATCTGTGCTCTTGTTACATTATCAAAATATATAAACACATTTCTGCAGAATATTACATCAAATTCCCGGCTCATGGTTGGATCAGATAGCAGGTTATATCGCTGAAAAGAGACCATTTGCATTATTTCATTTTTTACCCGGACATGGTTCTCCCATTTTCCCATACCCCTCTGGAAATACTTCTTTATTAAATGATTGGGCATGCTCTTTGTTTTTTCAATGGCATAGATGCCGTTTTGCCCGATTTCAAGCATTCTGGTAGATATGTCGGAAGCATGTATTGCCGGCCTGAATCCTTTTTCAAGGCAGTGGATGGCCACTGAATATGGTTCTTCACCGCTTGATGAGGCTGCACACCATATCTTCAAGTGGTCACTCATGAGATGTTCAAAATGATGACTTTCTCTGAAGAAATAGGTGTGATTGGTGGATATGGCATCAAGAAAATTCACCAGCTCATGTGGGTCGCTTTCAAGAACCTTCAAATATTCGGCAATGGAATCAATTCCTGTGGAGCGCAGACGCTTGGAAAGGCGTGCCTGGAGAAGCTGCTGCTTGCCGTCGTTAAGATTAATCCCACACTCACTATATACAAGTTCACAGAATTTCTTGAATTGCCCGGATGTCATGTCCATTTATGATTGCCCTGTAAGTTTGCGCCTGTTATTCACCATGAAACTTAATGCAATGTTTATGCCAGTGGTCGGAAGTCGGAGGTCGGAAGACTGCTTTTTTGTCAAAAAGGGGGCTGGGTTATTGAGCATGGTTCCCAACATGGCGCCTGTTTCTCTGCATTTCTTCGTGAGGCGTTCATGCTCTTCACAGGGTAGGTAGCCGCAATCTTTGGAGAAATCCAACCAGGTCTCTGTTTCACTGTTCTCCGCATCGGAATCTGTCAGCTTACTGACAAAATGCGCACCATACCGCCTTTTTGCCCAAGCTTCTCTGAGGTTCGCACAAACTGCCCGTGATTATCTCCTGACCTGATATTATTAATGAATACAGGATGTTATGCGTATTCTTCACGAAAGGGAATTAAGCCATCCGGGTCGTTGAGCATTGTCGCCTTTCTTCATGTAATCAGTTAGGCCTTCATCGGAAAAACAGGGATGTGGTCTAAAAAGTCAATACTTGACAATGTTGATAACAGCGGTACTGCAAAATGTAACCATTACGGCTTGCTATGCTGAATACGCCGTAATCTATTTTCTACCCAGTTCATCCCTTATCGCTATACCGATCGTTTCGATCATATAAGGTTTCTTGACATATGGTCCAGCTCCCAGCTTCTGAGCCTCCCTGGATCTATCAGTCTCTGAAAAGCCGCTGACGATGACCGCTTTCTGAAGAGGATTGATTTCAAGAACCAGCTTGTAGGTATCCAAACCATCGATACCGGGCTCCATAATCATATCCAGAACAAGGATGTCCGCTTTATTGCTTTTGAGATATTCCACCGCATCTTCGCCGCTGGAAACTGCGTTAACCGAGTAGCCCAGTTGCGTAAAAAGGGTAGTTGCCACTTCTCTCTGTTCCTTCACATCATCAACTACCAAAACAGTTTCCCCACGGCCCGTGTACTGATCCATAGGTGTCTTCTGCAGTTCCGCCGCCGCCTTTTCTCTTGTTGCAGGAAAATAGAGCGTAAAGGTAGTTCCCTTTCCTTCTGTACTCTGGACATCTATGTAACCATCGTGATCCTGAACGGCTCCCTGGACAATAGCCAGTCCCAGACCCGTCCCGCTTCGCCTCATGGACTTCTTTGTATAGAAGGGCTCATATATTTTTTTCAATTCGGAAGCGGGAATACCCTTTCCCGTATCCGATACCGTCAAGACCACATATTCCCCTTCCGCTACTGTCTGAGAACCTTCGATTGCCTTGTCGATATAGCGGTTCTCTGTTTTAATTATCACTTTTCCACCACCGGCAATAGCTTCCACCGCATTCGACACCAGGTTAAAGACCGTTTTCTCGAGATGGACCGGTGATCCACTGATATTGAGCAGATCTTTTGCCAAATCTGTCCTGACGATTACGCTGGGGTGATAGGCTACCAACTTATCAAATTCAGGGGTCGCGATAAGATCGGCAATAATCTTGTTAACTTTAGCTACCTCCATTACCCTGACGCCCCTTCTCGTCAACGTCAGTAAATCCTCGACGATGGCGGCGGCTTTTACACTGGACTGGACAATATTGATCGCATATTCCTTTAAGGGATTGTCTGCCGGTATTCTTATCGTAAGAAGCTCCGAGTACCCTGAAAGCACACCAAGAACATTATTAAGATCATGAGCAACTCGTCCCGCCAACTTCCCCAGCACCTCCATCTTCTCGGCATTGTGCAAACGCTCTTCAAGGTTTCTCTTTTCCTGCTCCGCACGCTTGCGCATAGTGATGTCCAGCATGGTACCGGTAACAGTAGGCCTGCCATCCAACATAATTGAAGATCCGAAAATCTCAACATGGATTAATTCCCCTGTTTTCTTTATTCCTCTGAAGCCGTAATGAACTGATTGTATTTCCCCTGTTGCTCGCTTGCGAACCTGTTCCTGGACGATGTCGAAGTCTTCTGGATATACAAGCTGGCGAAAGTGCATATTATTGAGGCATTCCTCGATGGTGTAACCGAAAATCTCTGCGAATTTCGAATTTACGTAACTGAAAATACCATCCTGAATCATATAAATACCTACCAGTGAATATTCGGAAATATTTCTGAACTTGTTTTCAGAATTCCGCAGCGCCTCCTCGTTGCGAATTCGCTCCGTTAAGTCCATACCAAGGCAAGTAACATCAATGATCTTTCCTTGTAAGTCTTTAGTGAGGACGTTTGCCCAGGAGATAAGACGCAACTCACCGTTCTTTATCACAATATCGTTTTCATATGTTGAGTGTCCTGCTGTATCCTCCTGGCGCATGACCGCTTTGAATACGTTTCTAATTTCTTCACGGATTTTTCCAGGAATAAAAATGTCAAACCAATCCTGACCTATGATTTCTTCCGCTTTCCATCCGGTCAGTTTCTGAAAGTGATCGTTTACAAAGATAATTTTGCCGTCTGAATCCAGGGAAATGCCTATTTGAGGTGTGTTTAAAAGAATATACCGACACTTAAGCTCGGATTTAATCAAAGCCTCTTCCGCCAGCTTGTGCTCGGTGATGTCGCTCAGCACGACGCGGCACACGGGGGCGCCGTCAGCGTCCTGCGCGGCGGTGGCGACCAGATGCGCCCAGAATGCCGTTTCGTCCTTTTTTACCATCCGCAGTTCGAATGCCTGCGGTGCGCCTGTTTCAAAAAGCTGTTTGCGGTGCAGGTAGTAGATGTTCTGGTCTTCATTGATAATAAACCGGGTTAATGGCTGTTTGACCAGAGCGCTTCTCGGCAAGCCCAGCAAGGCTGCGGCTGTGAGGTTGGCTTCCAGGATCAGTCCTTTTTCGCTCACTGTGACATAGCTCACCGGCGCCAGATCGTAGAGGTCTAAATAGCGCGCCTGTGAAGCTTTCAGTTCCCTCTGTGTCAGGCGCAGCTCCTCATTCTGCATCTCCAGTTCAATCTGATGCACCTGTAGTTCTTGGATAGTCCGCTTTACCTCTGCCTGAGAAATTTTGTCGATATTTTCCGGCAACGCTTTTTCCAAGGCAATTTTTTCGGCACGCTCGCGCAAGGCAACAGGCTTGGGTTCGGATTCTGCGGCCTTGTTCTCTTTTTTCATTATTATATCACCTTTCCCATTCTTCATTGGATATTCATCTTTTTCCCCTTCAGCCTGCAGTCTTTCTCTTTCGCCCGTTCCGTTGTCGCAATCGCGTACATTTGCCCGTCCTCATTTACCAAAGCTGTGTAAATTATCGAGACATCCACGATAGAACCATCTTTAGCGATCCGCTGTGTTAGATGCGGCTCCAGAATTTCAGCCTGGCTAAGCTGGTACACCCTGGCCAATGCGTCCTTTCGCAGCCCCTCAGGGATCCGATCGCGGACGTTCATCGCCAGCGCCTCAGCCTCACTCCAGCCATACATCCGCACCGCGCCAGGGTTCCATGCGATTATGCGGCCATCGAGACCCTGCATGGTGATGGCATCGTGCGCGTCGCGCACGACTACGGCCAGACGCAACAGATCATTGCCTTTGCGCAGCACATCCTGTATCTTCTTTATCTCGGTTATATTCTCAAAGGTGATCACCACGCCCTCAATTACATTATTCATCGTGCGGTAGGGCATAATGCGCATCGTGTACCACATGCCCTCAAGGGTTTGCACTTCAACCTCTTTAGTACTAAGGTTGTCCAACACGGCTTTTACGTCCGCAATCAGGCGGTCGTATCCTGCAATATTGGAGACGATATGAGCCACAGGCCTGCCCACATCGCTCTGGATCAGATTGATGATCCGGGTGGCGGTCGGGGTGAAGCGCAGGATACGCAGTTGATGGTCCACAAAGACCGTAGCGATGCCCGTGCCGGCCATAAGATTGTTCATGTCGTTGTTGGTTCGCGAAAGATCCGACACCTTGGTTTGCAGTTCGTTGTTGACCGTGGCGAGTTCCTCATTGACCGATTGCAGTTCTTCCTTGGAGGTTTCCAGTTCCTCGTTTGTTGATTGCAATTCTTCGTTGACTGACTGCATCTCCTCATTGGAAGATTTAAGTTCTTCGTTGGAAGTCTCCAGTTCCTCATTGGCGGTCTGAAGGTATTCCTCCTTGGCCCGCAGTTCCTGCTGGAGCTCCGCAATGCGGGCAGCCGCTGTGGGAGATGTGTCTTTGTCACCGCCGGCACGCGTACCGGCTTTCTCCGGTCTTACGACTACACTCTTCCTTCGTGTTGCCGGGTCGGTCTGATCTTGCGCTTCCTTCAGGATGACCAGATAAAGGGGCGGCTCGGGTGATGCGGCGGGGCCTGCCGCTACTGGGCGGATGGTCAGGTTGAGTGTGGTGAAATCGCCGTTGGTTTTGACGCGCAGGCCATTGTGGCGCACAATGTCTTTTGTCCCCACGGCTTTGTGCAGTGCTTTGGTCAGATCGCGCTTCAATCCTTCGCGTGCCATTTTCAAAATATTAATAATTCCGACCTCGCCTGCGGTAGTCTCCAGATACATCCCGGTGCGGCCGTGGACATAAAGAATGTCACCATTTCCGTTGACGAGCGCGCTCGCCGGAGCGACCTGCTGCAAGAGCACCTGTTCGGTCAGTTCCCGCAGCGGCAGTTTTTTGAAAGCACCCGTCTTTCCCGCGGCTTGCGGAAGCGCTATATCGATTGCCGTCATGGGCGGCAGAAAACGGCTCAGAGACGCGCGTCCCGCACTGTGAAAATCGTCTTTGCGCTGATACAACTTCTGCTTGCGGTCATGCGCGGCAAAGAGATCGTCAAACTCGCCTACGGTCTCCGATGTGCCCAAAAAGAGAAAACAACCCGGGTTCAAGGCGTAGTGAAACAGGGGGATGAGTTTTTTCTGCAAACCACCGCCCATGTAAATCAGAAGGTTGCGGCAACTGATCAGATCAAGTTTGGAGAATGGCGGGTCTTTGATCACATTCTGCTCGGAAAAGACCAGCATATCACGGATGGATTTGTGGATGCGGTAGGCGTTGCCTTCTTGCTCGGTTCCAAAAAAGCGCGTCAATCGCTCCCGTGAGATGTCGGCGGCGATGCTGGCCGGATAGAGGCCGGCACGTGCTGTAGCAATTGCATTGCTGTCAATATCGGTGGCAAAGACCTGCACCTTGAAACTACGTTTTATTGCTTCCTGTCTTTCGGCAAGCAGGATGGCGAGGGAATAGGCTTCCTCTCCGGTGGAACAGCCCGGCACCCAGATACGGATTACGGAATCCGCACCCTTACCGACAAAAAGCTTCGGAATAACCTGTTCCTCAATCATTGTGAAAGCCGTGGGGTCGCGGAAAAAATTGGTCACACCGATCAACATGTCGCGAAAGAGAGCTTCCACCTCTACCGGTGTCTGCTGCAAATACTTGACATAACCGTCCATCGTGTTGATCTGATTGACGGCCATGCGCCGCTCAATACGGCGATTAATCGTGGATGGTTTGTACTGGGAAAAATCGTGACCGGTCTGGGCGCGCAACACGATAAATATCTTTTTGAGCGTGTTTTCGACCTTGGGCGCGGGGACTTTGCCGGTATGATGAAGCTTCCCGAAGGCATGGGCCACATAGGCGATGATTTGGGCGGGCATCTCCGCCGGCGGCAGTTCGTAATCCACAAGCCCGGTACCGATGGCGCTGCGTGGCATGCCGTCATACTCGGTGGAAGCGGGAATTTGGGCCATGACCATGCCGCCTTCACCCTTGATCGCTCTCACGCCCAAGGTTCCATCTGAGCCTGTGCCGGAAAGGACGATGCCGATTGCACGGTCGCGCTGATCATGGGCAAGCGACCTGAAGAAGAAGTCAATCGGCAGTCGCTGGCCGCGGGGCGCGGCTGGTTCCATCAATTGGAGAGTACCGTTAAGAAAAGCCATGTCGCGGTTGGGGGGAATGATATAGGCGCAGTTGGGCTTAACTTCCATCCCGTCCTGGACCTCGAATACCTGCATGCGGGTATAGCGCCGGATGAGGTCGGTAAGTATGCTCTTGTGGTCTGGGGCCAGGTGCTGCACGAGCACAAAGGCCATGCCGGGGTCTGTGTCGGCGGGCATGCCGGAGAAGAAAGCCTCGAAAGCTGCCACCCCCCCGGCGGAGGCGCCGATGCCGACGACGGGGAAGGGCGTATCCGTACCGCGATCGATAACTGCCTGCGGCGTTGGAGTTTCTGAGGGGACAGAGTTCAAGTCTTTTCCCTTCGGCTTCTGCTTGCGATCCGGTATGATTTTTCTTTTCATGATGAATATCTCCTAAAATCCTTATCGAATGACCACCGGCCCCGAGGCATAGCTGTTATGAAGAAACGCTGCCGTCTATTTCGGGCTGTTAGGAATTTCTTGCCATTTGAAATCAACGGCTTTTCCTGAATGAGACTGGTTGAGGATTTCAGGAAGCTATGCGGCTATACTTGCACAAGAAAGAATTGTATGTCAAGACTTTATATAGTAAATAATAGTATTATATTCAATAAGATATAATACCTGTATCCCGTATCCCTTTCCATCCACAACCTCATACCCTGTTCCTTCTCTGACCTCATAAACCTTTTTTCTTAAAAGCACTTGGCCGCGGTTGGGTCTTCATAAAAGCGTATGCCCATTTTCTGTCATGAGATGTGTTTTATGCTTTTAGGAAGTTTTTGTTTTATAAGAAAAAGATGAAGATATAGGAAAAGTAAACCACCACAGATCTTGTCAATGGTAGTTTACTGTTTAGCAATATTTAATGCGTGTTTCAGGTCCGTATCATTTGAATAAGTATTAAATTCCGCGGCCCGTTAATCCGATTTGATCCAGAAGATTATTATCAACCATGTCTTTAAGTTCAATTAATGCGAGCCTTTATATTATGGATTTCCCAGTATTCTCTGTTCGTGATTTTTTCCTTTGAAAAAACAAGTGTTCTGCCATGAAATAATTTTGACAATATTGACATGGTGAGTAGAGTAGTCCGGTTTCTCCCCATACGTAAGGTTGGCTTGTTACCATGTGAAAGGGGTTTCAATATTATGTTAACCCGCAGTTATCAATTTCCCACCTTTTAAGTTTTGCAAACGCTTCTTGAGCCGCCTTTAAGAGCATCTTAATTTCAGTGGGTTTGACAAAAAAATCGTCAAAACCGGCAGCACGACACTCTAAAAGACCATAAAGATTGCTGTAGCCGGTAAACGCATGAATAATGCCGACCTTATTTTCTATCCGGATCTTCTTGCACAGCTCTACACCACTCATACCGGGAAGTTTAATGTCAAGAAACATAACCATAATACTTTCTTTTTGAAGGATCTTCAGTGCCTCTTCTGCGTTTTCTGCAGTAAATACCGTATAGCCGGCTGAGCCGAAAGCTTCTTTCAGCATACCCAGCAGAAGCACTTCATCGTCAACTACTAAAATTTTTCCTTCATCCATAGTGGCCCCCTCTCAGTCTATTCAATGTCTTCGCCGGAACTCCCATTGATATTTATAATCCGGCAGAATCCCGCATAATCCTGAG
>Ga0105099_10002047_pt1 | contig 12216 bp, 9 predicted proteins | sample PPLLak3cmMay2015_2_FD_79138 | JGI IMG/M metagenome (GOLD analysis project Ga0105099, IMG submission 79138) | Freshwater sediment microbial communities from Prairie Pothole Lake near Jamestown, North Dakota, USA - PPLs Lake P8 Core (1) Depth... | ecosystem: Environmental > Aquatic > Freshwater >...
TACATCCAAACCCGTCGAAGCAGGTCTGTCCCAGGTTTCCCTGAAAGAGAAGGGGGAAGGCAGAGAGGTCAAAAAGGAAGCCGAGGAACCTAAGCCAAAAGAAACCCCTGTTAAAAAGGTTGAGGCAAAACTTCTTGAGAAAGAAGAATCGCTTGAGAAAGAAAGATTAGGGCCCTACGCAAAGAAAAAAGGTTTTGTCAAAAAGAGGAAAAGAATTGAGGAAAGGATGTTGGGGGAGGACGAAGGGGAAGGGGAAAAAGTTGAGGGAAAAGAAGTGGAGGTCAGCTTCAAACCCTTCAGACCGATGAAAAAGAAGGTTGTATTAAAGACGCCGAAGAAGACCGAGGTGACTGTCCCCAAACCGATTAAGAGGATTATTCGAATCGAAGAAATGATTGCCGTAGGGGATCTTGCGAAAAGGATGGGAGTGAAAGGCGGGGAGTTGATTAAGAAATTGATGGATATGGGCGTGTTGGTGAATATCAACCAACTCATTGATACGGATGTCGCTTCTTTGGTGGCCAGTGAGTTTAGCTATGAAGTGGAAAAAATCTCTTTGGAGCGGCAAGATCTGCTCGAGAGAAAAGAAGACCTTCCCGAACAGTTGAAGCCCAGGCCGCCCGTGGTGACGATCATGGGCCATGTGGATCATGGTAAGACGATGCTATTGGATTCGATAAGAAAGACAAATGTGGTGGGGGGAGAAGCTGGGGGCATCACCCAGCATATCGGAGCCTATGATGTCGAGTTGGAGAATGGACATGTGGTTTTCATTGACACCCCCGGTCATGAAGCATTTACCGCTATGAGGGCAAGAGGAGCTCAAGTGACGGACGTGGTGGTTTTGGTGGTCGCTGCGGATGATGGGATGATGCCCCAGACAAAAGAGGCCATCGATCATGCTCGAGCGGCCAAGGTTCCCATCGTCGTTGCCATTAATAAGATTGATAAAGCGACCGCAAATCCAGAAAAGGTAAAAAAGGAACTTTCGGAATATGGACTCCTCCCGGAGCAATGGGGAGGAAATATCCTCGTCGCCGAAGTGTCCGCCAAGCAGAAAACAGGGATTAAAGAGTTGCTGGATTTAATCCTCCTTCAGGCAGAGGTTTTGGAATTAAGGGCCAATCCAGAAAAATATGCTCGGGGGGTCATCATTGAATCCAAATTGGACAAAGGCAGGGGTCCCGTGGCCACCCTTCTTGTACAAGAAGGAACGTTGAAAACGGGAGATGCCTTCCTGGCAGGGTCTCACTATGGCCGGGTCAGGGCGATGCTGAATGATAAAGGGCAGAAGATAAAAGAAGCTCGTCCCTCTACTCCGGTGGAGGTGGTGGGGTTCACCGATATTCCCGAGGCAGGAGAAACATTCATCGTCGTTTCCGAAGAGAGGATGGCTAAACAGATCAGCCTCCACCGCCAAGAAAAAATTCGTGAAAAAGAACTTTCAAAACTGAGCAAAGTTTCCTTAGAAGAGCTCTATGATAAAATCAAGAAGGGAGAGGTCAAAGAGCTGAATGTCATTATTAAGGCGGATGTCCAGGGATCCATTGAAGCAGTCAAAGAGGCGTTGAAAAAACTTTCCACAGAAGAAGTGAAGGTCCATATCCTTCATGATGCGATCGGTGGAATTACGGAGACCGATGTCAATTTAGCTTCGGCGTCCAATGCGATCATCATTGGCTTCAATGTAAGGCCAGGGGTGAAGGCCCAGTCCTTGGCGGAGCAAGAGCAAGTCGATATCCGGACTTATTCTGTGATCTATGATGCGATCACCGATATTAAAAATGCCTTAGAAGGATTATTGGAGCCGACTTATAAAGAACATATTCTGGGAAGGGCCCAGGTGATCCAGGTTTTCAATATTAAGAAAGTGGGAACCGTGGCGGGAAGTGTCGTCACAGATGGGAAAGTGGTGAAAGGGTCCCATGCGAGATTACTGCGAGACAATGTGGTCGTCTATGATGGGCGGATTTCTTCGCTGAGGCGATTCAAAGACGACACGAAAGATTGCAATCAAGGGCTCGAGTGTGGCATCGGCATCGAAAATTTTAATGACATTAAACTCGGAGATATCATCGAGTCTTATGAGATGGAAGAAGTCCAATCTCGGTTAACCTGATAGGTGATGAGGGTTCAGTTCGAGAGGGTCAGTTTTTTAAGAGGGGAGGAAGATGGTCATCGGAATTTGCCACCTTGACCTTCGGATTCCGGAAAATCATTCCTTGAAGGGAAAACGACATGTGATTCGGAAATTGATCGATCGGGTAAGACATCGATTTAATGTGGCGATCTCTGAAGTGGGAGATAATGACCTTTGGCAGCGGGCACAGATTGGCTTCTGTGCGGTTGGAAATGATCGGCGCCACATCAATTCGAGTTTGGATCAGGTGGTCGATTTTATAGAACAGATGAATCTGGTTGAGATGGTCCATACGGAAATCGAAATTCTCACGATATAAAACGTTTAAGGATTTGAATGGAAGGAAAACGCTCCGAAAAAGTAGCGGACTTGATCCAAAAAGAAATCTCCGAAATGCTGTTGAAATCGATCAAAGATCCTCGTATCGGTTTTGTCACCATCACCAGGGTGAGTGTTTCCGAGGATTGTCGATTTGCAAAAATCTATTTCAGTGTGGCAGGCACCCTCGAAGAGAGGGAAAAGTCGATCAAGGGCCTGGAGAGTGCCAAGGGATATGTTCGGAAAGAGCTGGGTCGGCGGATACGACTAAGGTATACTCCTGACATCGTCTTTCAATTTGATCCTTCCATTGAGTATGCCATTCATATGGAAGAATTGATCCAAAGTATTCATCCGAAAGGGGAGGCCAATGGGGATGAAGAGGGGAATTGATGGACTCCTCATTGTAGATAAACCTGAGGGGATGACTTCCTTGGATGTCGTGAGAGAGATCAAACGTCGCTTCGGGGTGAAGAAGGCGGGGCACATCGGAACCCTGGATCCCTTTGCCACAGGTGTTTTGCCTATTGTGATCAACGAGGGGACAAAATTGGCTCCATTTTTAGGAGAAGGGCCTAAAGAGTATGAAGTGACCCTCAAATTAGGGGAGGAGACGAACACCGATGATTGGACAGGGAAAGTCGTCACGGAAAAGCCATGGGAAGGAGCTCAACCTGAAAAAATTGAAGCTCTCATCCATACATTTTTAGGGAAGATTTATCAAATCCCTCCCATGTTTTCGGCCGTCAAAATAGAAGGGAAACCCCTTTATCGATTGGCCAGAAAGGGAATGGAGGTCAAACGCAAAGAGAGAGAGGTGGAAATTTATAAAATTCAAACCCAGAAGATAAACCTACCTCTTGTCTCTTTCCAAGTTTCCTGCTCAAAAGGAACTTACATCCGCTCTCTGGGAAGAGATATCGGGAGGGAAATAGGATGCGGGGCTCACCTTCGTCTTCTAAGAAGAATTCGGAGCGGTCCCTTCACGCTCAAACAAACGATCTCATGGGAAAGATTAAAGGATCTCTTTCAGCCCGATCATCTTTCCCCCTGGTTGATCTCTCTGGAAGAGGCGTTGCCCAGTCTCCCTGAGGTGGTTGGAAATGAGCAATTGATTAGAAAGGTCCGTTGCGGAAAAGAGATGATGGTCCGAGATCTTTCTCCGCAGACCTTACCAGGTTTCGAAAAAGGAGAATGGCTCAAAATGTCATCCCCTGAGGAAGGGTTGGTGGCCATTTTAAAATCAGAACTGAAGAGGGCAGATATCTCCTGGGCTCATCCGGAAGAAGTAGCCCTTCGTCCGCTAAGAGTATTTCAACCACAAAAACGATATCCAATGGAAAATCGTGTTATCTGAAAAGGAGGATTTCATGGCACTTGTTCAGGAGAAGAAAAAAGAGATCATCGAAAAGTTTAAAAACCATGAAGGGGATACGGGATCCCCGGAGGTTCAAATTGCTCTTCTCAGCGAAAGAATTCGATACCTGACAGACCATTTTAAAGCCCATAAACGAGACCATCACTCTCGCAGGGGCCTTCTTAAAATGGTGGGCCAACGACGAAGGCTCCTCAACTATCTTAAAGAAAACAAGGTAGACCGATATCGAATGATTATTGAAAAATTAGGTTTACGAAAATAGAAATGCTATATCTTATCTAAATAAAAAGGAATGGAGAGAATTCTATGAATCATAAGTTGCAGATTGATTTGGGAGGAAGGCCATTTTCCATTGAAACAGGGAAGGTGGCAAAACAGGCAAACGGGTCGGTCATGGTTCAGTATGGGGAAACCGTTGTTCTGGTGACGGCAGTGACATCCGAAAAGAAGCGTGAAGGTCTCGATTTTATTCCCCTTACGGTTAATTATTTAGAAATGACCTATGCGGCGGGAAGGATCCCGGGAGGGTTTTTTAAGAGAGAAGGAAGACCCAGTGATCGAGAGACATTGATCTCCCGTTTTATCGATCGACCTTTGAGGCCCCTTTTTCCAAAGGGATTCCAGAATGAGATCCAGATCATCGCCACGGTTCTTTCAGCAGACCAGGATAATGATCCCTCTATCTTAGGGATGATTGGAGCCTCCAGTGCCCTCTCTCTCTCTGATATCCCCTTTGGAGGACCCATTGCAGGAGCCAAAGTAGGGCGTATCGATGGAGAGTACCTCCTCAACCCCACCCATGAAGAATTGGAGATGAGTGATATTGATATCTTTGTGGCAGGGAGTGAGGAGGCCATCATCATGGTTGAAGGAAGTGCCAAGGAGGTCAAGGAAGAGGAGATATTGGAAGCGGTTTTATTTGGTCATCGATCCTTAAAACCCGTGATCGATCTTCAAAAACAGATGAAGTCGGTTTTAGGAGTGCCTCCAAGAGAGTTCGAACTCAAAAAACCTGAGGAGTCCCTCTACGGAAAGATCGACGCGATCGCTCAAGAAAAAGTCCGCGAGGTATTTCATATCACTGAAAAAACAAAGAGAAGAGAGCGTCTGGATGAGATTCTTCAGATGGCCTTTCAAGAAATGGGGGCGGAAGACGAACCCTCTCAAAAAGTGGTGAAGATCGCTTTTGAGGAGACCTATCGCAAACAGATGAGAAAATTGATTTTAGAAAAAAAGCAGAGAATCGACGGAAGAAGTCTTTCAGAAATTCGACCCATCTCCTGTGAAGTGGGGATCCTTCCCAGAACTCATGGCTCCGCCCTCTTTACGCGTGGAGAAACCCAGGTTCTCGCTGTCGTTACTTTTGGAACTTCGGAAGATGAGCAGAAAATCAATTCCCTGACAGGGGAGATCTACAAATCTTTCATGCTCCACTATAATTTTCCTCCTTTTTGTACGGGAGAAGTTTCTCCATTGAGATCCCCCAGCCGAAGAGAAATTGGGCATGGGGCTTTAGCCGAGAGGGCAATCCTTCCTGTCCTCCCTTCCAATGAGAAATTTCCCTATACCATTCGAATTGTATCAGAGGTCCTGGAATCGAATGGATCCTCGTCCATGGCCACGGTATGTGGCTCCACCCTCTCTCTGATGGATGCGGGTGTACCCATTAAGGCTCCGGTGGCCGGTATTGCCATGGGTTTAATTTTAGAAGATGGGGAAATGGCTGTCCTCTCAGATATCCTGGGGGATGAAGACCATTTCGGGGATATGGATTTCAAGGTGGCAGGAACGGCAGAAGGGATTACGGCCATCCAGATGGATATCAAAGTTCGAGGCATTTCGAAAGAGATCATGAGCAGAGTTCTTGATCAGGCCCAAGAGGGAAGATTTTACATTTTGAATAAGATGAAAGAGACGATCCCTGAACCCCGGAAAGACCTCTCAAAGCATGCCCCTCGTATTATAAGCCTCCAGGTGAAACAGGAGAAAATACGGGATATCATTGGTCCAGGAGGGAAGAATATTCGAGCCATTGTCGACCAAACTGGCGTGAAGGTCGACGTGGATGATTCGGGGTTGGTAAAACTGGCCTCCCCTAATTATGAGGCCATCGAAAAAGCCATTTATATGATCAAGAAGCTTACCCAGGAGGTTGAAGTAGGAGCTCTTTATACCGGCAAAGTTGTACGGATTTTAGGTTTTGGTGCCATTGTGGAACTTTTTTCGGGGACGGATGGACTCGTCCATATCTCCCAACTGGCAGAGGGGCATGTCAAAGAGGTCACGGATGTTCTGAAAGAAGGGGATGAGGTCTTGGTCAAGGTGATCGATATCGATCCACAGGGTCGCATCCGCTTGAGCCGTAAGGCAGCCTTGAAAGAAACGAAGCAAAACGAGGAAGGAAAAGGATAGAAGTTGTAGAGGGCGAACAAGGGTGCGAAGAGCATGGAAGCCGAGGTTAAAAAAATAAAAGGCTCTTTGAATCAATCATGGGTGGAACCCGGATCCGGATATCAGAAGACCATTCTCGGTAATGGAATCCGGGTGATCACAGAGAAAATTCCCTATCTCCGATCTGTCTCCATCGGAGTATGGGTGATGACAGGATCGAGAGATGAGCATCCTCATGAAAATGGCATCTCCCACTTCATCGAGCACCTCCTCTTCAAGGGGACAGAGAAGAGAACGGCGTTCGACATCGCTAAAGAGATTGACTCCGTGGGGGGGACCCTGAATGCTTTTACCGGAAGGGAGTACACCTGTTTCTTTGCGAAGGTGATTGACAAGAATCTACCTCTCGCCATCGATCTCCTGTCAGATATTTTTCTTCATTCTCTCCTGGATTTGAAGGATGTGGAGAAGGAGAGGATGGTGATCCTTCAGGAGATCAAAATGGTGGAGGATACTCCTGATGATTTAATCCACGACCTTTTTAACCGGGTCTGCTGGGGGGAACACCCTCTGGGTTTTCCAATTTATGGAACTTCAGATCTGGTGCAATCTTTTGATCGAAATCAGCTTTTCCAATTTTTTAGAGAAAATTACCCTCCCGATCGAATCATTGTCTGCGCCGCCGGGAATTTACAACATCAAGAAGTGGTTGACCTGATCCAGAGGGCATTTGGTCAGATTTCCAAGTCGGATAAAGCACAGGCCAGGGTAAAGCCCAACCCGATTTCCGCGACCAACATCTGGAAGCGAAATTTAGAGCAGGTGCATTTTTGTCTTGGCACCCAAGGACTCCAATACAATCATTCCCTGAGGTTCACCTCCTATGTCTTGAACACCATCCTGGGGGGAGGGATGAGTTCAAGGCTTTTCCAAGAGATTCGCGAGAATCGTGGATTGGCTTATTCCGTTTATTCTTATCTTCCAACCTATATCGATACGGGCCTGATGGTCGTCTATGCCGGGACCAACGAAAATTCCTTTCAGGAAGTCATCGAACTCATTCTCAGAGAGTTCAATCGGCTCAAAAGAGAGCCTTTAAAGAAGGGGGAATTAGAGACGGCCAAAGAACAGTTAAAGGGGAATCTTCTCCTCAGTCTCGAAAGCTCTGACAACCTGATGACCCGTCTGGCGAAAAATGAAATCTATTTTGACTCCTACCTTCCTGTGGGGGCGATCCTCAAAGGAATTGATGAGGTCAGGGAAGAGACCGTTCAACAGTTAGCCACGGATATCTTTGATGAACGATTCTTCTGCTTAACTGTGTTAGGGCCGATGGATGGAAATGATTTTGAAAGGGTCGGGTTGCTCAGGAAAAAATGAATCATTCTTGATCTGAAGGCAGGAGGCGAAGATGAAAATTTTCGTCAAACGTTTGAGGAAAAACCTTCCGGTGTCCATGCCTCAATATATGACAGAAGGCGCCTCGGGAATGGACCTTTTTGCCTCTCTCGAAAATGAAATGACCTTAGAGCCGGGAGAAAGAAGCCTCATCCCCACGGGAGTTGCCATGGCCATCCCTCTTGGCTTCGAAGGTCAGGTCAGACCTCGCAGTGGATTAGCCATTCAAAAAGGCATTGGTGTGGTGAATGGGCCGGGGACCATCGACTCCGATTATCGCGGGGAAATCGGTGTCCTTCTGATCAATTTCGGGAAGGAGCCCTTTACCATCCATCCCGGATCAAGAATTGCTCAGATCGTGATCTCCCAGGTTTTCCGGGCCACTCTGGAGGAGGTCGATGATCTTCCATCGACCCAGAGACAAGAAGGAGGATTTGGACATACAGGAATCTGAAAGGGGAAAAAATCCCAAATCCTAAGCACGAAACTCGAAACAAGCACGAAGAAGGCAGGGATTTCGATATTCGAATTTCGGATTTTCAATAATGGATACGGTGGAATGTCTCTCACCAGTTTAATTCGGGGCCATTTAGATAGGGAATTTTATTTAAGCAGAGGGAATCATCGCCTCTGCTTTTTATTTGGTTCATTTTAGGAAACTCCGATGGATCAATGGCAGGATCAGTTTCTCCATTACCTCATCGTTGAAAAAGGACTCTCCAAGAATACGATTGAGGCCTACGGCCATGGGTTGAGTCGGTTTTTCAATGATCTGAAGGAAAAGGGGGTTCACGAAATCCAAGAGATTGGCAAGTTTCATGTCAGAGGATTTCTCCTATCACTGAGAAAAAGGGGCCTATCCACCAGGACCATCGTGAGGAATTTAGTCGTCATTCGAACCTTCTTCAGGTTTTTGGCTCAAGAGGGAATTCTGGGGGCAAATCCTATTGAAAACTTGGAATCCCCTAAGGTCGAAAAGAACCTTCCAGAAATATTGACCCTAAGAGAAATTGAGCAACTATTGGAACGGCCTGATCTTCGGACCCCTCTGGGCAAGAGAGACCGGGCGATGTTGGAAATGCTCTATGCCACAGGGATGAGGGTTTCCGAACTCACTCAGCTTCCGACCCATCAGGTAAGCTTGGAAGGGGGATATGTTCTTCTTTACGGAAAGGGTTCAAAGGAAAGGATTGTCCCGCTTGGAAGTGAGGCGATCAGGTGGGTCCTCCTCTATTTGAAGGAAAGTCGGGGAGTCCTGGCGAAGGGGAAAGAGAGTCCGTTCCTTTTTATCAATCGCTCCGGAAAACCGATGAGCCGGCAAAGGTTCTGGAAGAGCCTTAAAGATTATGCCCGAAAGGCAGGCCTTCGGAAACGGATCACCCCCCATCTTCTCCGACACTCTTTTGCCAGCCATCTGCTGGAGGGGGGAGCCGATCTTCGTTCCGTACAGATGATGCTTGGCCATGCCGATATCTCCACCACGCAGATATACACCCATGTGACCGGAGAGCGACTGAAGAAGGTCCATCAGCATTATCATCCGAGAGGCTAAGTTTTAAAAATCAATGCAAAATGTTCAATAATCAATTAGCAATGATCAATAGAAAACATAAATACTTTCGTTTTGCATTGCTCATTGAATATTGGCAATTGACCATTGGCAACTGATAATTTTGTATTATGGAAGTGATCACCACCCATATCAATGCTGATTTTGACTCCTTAGCTTCCATGTTGGCGGCTAAGAAACTTTACCCCAATGCGATCTTGGTCTTTCCTGGCTCCCAGGAGCGAAGTCTTCGTGATTTTTTCATTCGCTCCACCCTCTATTCCTTTGAGGTGGAGCGGATCAAAAATATTGACCTCAAAGCAGTGGAACGACTCATTTTGGTGGACACTCGTCAAATCAGCCGCATCGGGAAATTTTCCGAGGTCTTATCCAAATCCGATTTGGAAATTCATATCTACGACCATCACCCCCCCTCCTCGGAAGACCTCCACGGCTCCGTAGAAGTTATCTCGGAGGTAGGAGCAACGGTGACGCTTCTGCTGGATATCCTTCAGAAGAGGGGGATAGAGATTACTCCCGATGAAGCGACCGTCATGATGTTGGGGATTTTTGAAGATACTGGAAACTTGACTTTTATTTCAACCAAGGAAGAAGATTTCAAGGCAGCGGGGTACTTGGTTCGGAAAGGGGCCAACCTCAATATCCTCTCGAATGTGATCACGAAGGAACTCACGGCTGAACAAGTCTTTTTATTGAATGACCTGATCCAATCTGCCACCCGGTATCATTTCCATGGAATCGATGTGGTCATCGCTCAGGCCTCCGTAGATCGTTATATTGGTGATATGGCTGTTCTGGTCCATAAATTAAAAGACATGGAAAACCTGGATGTCCTGTTCGTCCTGGTGAGGATGGAAGACCGAATCTACTTGATTGGAAGAAGCCGCCTCGAAGAAGTGAACGTATCTGAAATTACCAGCGAATTTGGGGGAGGGGGGCATCCCACCGCCGCCTCTGCCACGGTCAAAGGGGTCACTCTCGTGGAGGCGCATGATCGATTAATCAAAACCTTGATGGAATTAGTTAAACCCAAAAAAGTGGCGAGGGATGCAATGGTCTATCCGGTCAAAAGTATTGAACCGGACCTAACCTTAGAAGAGGCTGGTGAGATACTCGCCCGATACAACCTGAACATCCTCCCCGTCCTTCAGAACGGAAAAGTAACCGGTTTGATTTCCAAACAAGTGGTGGAGAAAGCGATATATCATGGGTTAAAAACTTCTTTGGTGAGGGAATATATGACCACCGAGTTCGCGGTGGTTTCTCCCGATACCCCTTTTTCTCGAGTTCAGGAAGTCATCATCGGTCAGAACCAGAGCCTCCTCCCTGTCATCGAAAAGGATCAAATGATTGGGGCCATCTCGGTGGGGGATGTCATGCGAACCCTCCAGGAGGAGATGATGAAATCGGAGAAAGGCCTATCGGTTTTTGAGAGCCAACCTCTTTATGCCCGTAAAAAGGTGATCTCCAAGTTCATGAAGGAGCGCTTCCCTGAAAGAATTCATCATAGGCTGATGGAATTCGGCAAGGTAGGAGATGAGTTGGGATATTCCGTCTATGCCGTCGGAGGATTTGTCAGGGATCTTCTCTTGAAGGTGGAAAACTTAGATGTGGATATTGTGGTCGAAGGAGATGGAATTCATTTAGCTGAGGAGTTCGAAAAGAAGTTCTCCTGCCGAATCCGAACGCATAAAAAATTTGGAACAGCCATCATTCTGTTACCGGATAATTTAAAAGTTGATGTGGCCACCGCTCGTTGGGAAGTCTATGATTCTCCGGCCGCCTTGCCCACGGTGGAGAGCGCTTCGATCAAAATGGACCTCTATCGGAGAGACTTTACCATTAATACCTTGGCGATTCAACTCAATCCAAGGGCGTTCGGAGAGTTGATCGATTTTTTTGGAGGAGTCAAGGACATCAAGGAAAAGGTGATTCGGGTTCTTCACAATCTTTCTTTTGTCGAAGACCCCACCCGTGTTTTTCGGGCGATCCGTTTTGAACAGCGTTTTGGGTTCCAGATTGGAAAACATACTCAGAATTTGATGAAGAATGCCATGAATGTGGGGTTTTTAGAACGTCTCTCCGGAGGGCGAATTCTCTCCGAACTCCTCCTGATTCTTCAGGAGGAAGCTCCTCTTCCCGCTCTAAAACGGATGAGAGATTTTAATCTCCTTCAATTCCTACACCCCAACCTGAAACTAAATGACCAGGCCGAAGCCCTCTTTGAACAGATCCGCCATGTCATCTCCTGGTTTGACCTCCTTTTTCTGGAAGAACGATACGAACGCTGGCTCATCTATTTTTATGGTCTTGTCGACTTCTTAAAAGAGACAGAAATTGAAGAACTCTGCCATCGACTGGCTATGAACGATAAGCTGAAGAAACGGGTGATGGAGGGAAAACTTCATGGAGACCAGGCCCTTCTTCAAATCTTTTCTTGGATCAATACAGACCGGAGCCCGAAGCGGTCAGAGATCTACGAGGTGCTCGATCCGCTTTCTACCGAATCAAAACTCTTCATGATGGCGAAGACCACACAGGTAGCGACTCGTCGCTATATCTCTATGTATTTTACGCAGTTGAAAGATACCAAGCCCCTCTTGAGAGGAGCGGATTTAATTCAAATGGGGATCAAATCAGGGCCTTTTATTAAAAAGGTGCTAAACGGTTTGCTGAAAGCCAGATTGGATGAGCAGATTATCACACGACAGGATGAGATAGAATATATCTCGAGAACCCAGGGGCTGGATTAATGGCCGAAAATAATTCGCAGTCAGAGGAAAAGTTGAATTACACCTTTCGATTAGAGGGATTTGAAGGGCCTCTGGATCTCTTGCTTCATCTCATCCAGAAAAACGAATTGGACATCTTTAATATCCCCATTGCCCTCATTACGGGGCAGTACTTGGAATATCTCCAGTTGATGAAAGTCCTCAATTTGGATATCGCCGGGGAATACCTCCTGATGGCTTCCACGCTCCTTCATATCAAATCGAGGATGTTGCTCCCAAAATCTTCAGA
>Ga0105099_10002048_pt1 | contig 12212 bp, 15 predicted proteins | sample PPLLak3cmMay2015_2_FD_79138 | JGI IMG/M metagenome (GOLD analysis project Ga0105099, IMG submission 79138) | Freshwater sediment microbial communities from Prairie Pothole Lake near Jamestown, North Dakota, USA - PPLs Lake P8 Core (1) Depth... | ecosystem: Environmental > Aquatic > Freshwater >...
ATCTAAAACGATTCTTCGCAGTAGATCCTTTAAGAAATCCTTCTAATTCAACTATTTGATTTGATCCGACAACCACAGAATGACCATCTAATGTGTCAGTGCCATCAATAGAAATTTTTACAGAGGCTCGGCTGGAATTTAAATTTTTCAGTAGCAAGGAATATTCGCTACCAAAAGGAAGGAAAACTTCATCATTTCTAACTCTTAAAATCTTACCATTTACTTTTACTTCTACGACGAATTGGTCTTTGTATGTCATGGTGCTTCTCCTTTAAGGATACAGACTAAATCCTTGTGCTTACTTAAAGTCTGTTGGGATTGAACGCCGTATAGACGTTCATTTGAAAAACTTTACTTACTTAAAATCACATCCTTTCTTTTATTGTTTGTTATGAAAAAGTATCTTTAAGTCCTAATATAATTATTCCCATTGAAATAAATTACATAACAACATATTTTCTCATCATGGCTATTACAATAGCCTTCTGCATAAAGTCTCCAGGACAGGCACAATCTTCATTGGTAGAAACTTCTCGGTGGAATTTAACTTTATGAGGCGAGATACCGAAAAGTTTAATCATTGGGTTCAGAACACGATAAGCCAACACTTCATACAATCTTTTCTCTGGAACTTTAAAGTTGTAGTTTCCAAGAACTGCAACATGCATGGCACGATTATTAATGTCTGTTGGAATGTCTTCCCATTCACAAAGATATGAAATTGGCCGTGCTACAATAGGTATGAAATCTTCTTTTACTTGTTCTACAATATAATGATAGTTGTAATCTATAGTTTTTCGTTCCATTACATCATTTGATAAAAACCGAAATTGATAATTTGTATTATCTATAGATGTCTGAGGTTGCCCAGAACCTCTTTCAGGAGCGTCGGCGTCAATATCACCTATGGTCGTTGACGGAGCGAGAGATTCTGCAGTGTCGTGGACAATGATCCACTTTATTGTTTGCCTTCTAATCTTTAATAATGAAGGCCGAAGGGGCAATTTTGTTGGCATTTTGATTAGCTCCTATGACATATTCTTTAATGAACCCCAAACATAACTTCCAGCTGAAACACGGGTTCCAAATTTATTTGAAGCACCACTTGATCGGTTACCAGCACGATTAAAAGATATATGTAACCACGGCCTATTTCCGCCGTACTCCAGTATGAGTTGGTCGTAGTTTAAATTATCTCTAACAAATACAGCAATATCATAAACTTGAGTATTTGTTTTTCCAAGAAATTGTATATCTGTTGCTTGCCCCTTATCATGTTGTGAAGATCCTCCGCCCAAACGAAAACCTGAGGTGATGGTCATATTGTTTCGCCCATACGCTGCGGCGAGCGGTTCACATATATTCTCTGCGTGTGCTTGAAGATTACATACAATATCTTGAACTGATAATCCTGCGCTGGCTCTAACTCTGTTCTTTGATAAAACTGTTTTGCTTGATAAGTCCGACAAAACAAAATTTGTTGAAAGTTGAAAATTGTCAGGCGGTGACTCTGGTACATCTATACAAGCAGTTGGTGGTGTTATCGTGGGCGGCGCTGCTGTTGAGTCTTCGGCAACTTCTGTTGTCGGCGCGACATCCAACGATTGAGATTTTGTTGTTTCTGCTTGTGTTGGTGTTCTTCCAATAACTGGCGGAAATATATTCAATCCGTCGTCTGCCTCTTCCTCATCGTCTAAATTTCCGTAATCAACTTCAGTAAATTCATAAACTTCATCATTCTGAACTACATAAACTGTTGGTGGCTCTACCAATTCGCCGGTGCATGGATCATTAGCGACCATCTTTTATCCTCCCACTTCATGGGTATTATTTCCAGTAATTACAATACCAATATTGCATCCTGTGACGTTATCTCCGATTCTAGCTTTTGATAAATTGTTCATAAAAGCTGAACTGCTTCCAGTTACAATTTTTCCGGTATGGCCGCAAAACCCAATAGTTACATCTGTGAGTCTTGCTTGCCCTAAATTAGCTGAAAGACCATTTGGGCTCGCGGTTATAATATTACCACTCATCTCTTCACAATCAGGATCGTGGTGACAGCAACATTTTCCTGTCCATAAATCTGTCAATCTTGATTGCGATGGCATCATATCCTCTATGGTTGAATGTATTTTCCGAACACTGCTTTTGAATCTTTAATCTTGTCACTATTATTTGTTAGAATTTCTTTTGCGCCTTCAAGTGCGTCTATGTTTGGGTTAATTCCATATGTTGATGGATTTGATCCATTTCCTAACGGTTGATTCAAATAATCATGTGAAAAACTCCAATCATCGACATATCCTTGTATGTTCTCATCATCATCCCATCCAATGCCTTCATAAATATAAATATCACTCCAATAAGGAACAGGCGGAAGCGGAAAAGACATTGATGACATAAGTTGTTCTTGAATTATCCAATCATAAATTGCGGCTAAGAGATTAACATTTCCATATGTTCCGCCGAATACAACCTGAGTGGAAACTAATGCGGGGGCGTCATCCCAATATGATGCCCCGCCTGCAGTTCCAGGTTTATTTCCATCTGCTGAAGTGTGATTAAGTATACATACATATTGCGCTCCATTAGAACTGTCCACAATAACAGTAAGATCGTCAACAACATAACTTTCGCCAGATTTCCAAATGCCTTTATAGTCGAGATACGTATATTCAAATCCAGCCGCTTTTCCATAGAGATAGCATCTCATTTTTTTAGTCAACTCATTCATAACCGCGTCTTCGATAGCATTTTTTTCTTCTGTCAGAGAATCCTGTTGCGAAGTAACTTGTTGTATGCTTCCTTTTATTGCGTTGACATTATCAGATACGTCTGCATACATAGCACGAAGTTTTTGAACATTTTGAATATCGGCCATTAGAACAACCCTCCAGCTTTCGCATAATTCTGTATTGCGCTAACAGTTGACCCGACTGATGTGTTCATTTGGGTGAATGTATCTGATACAGTTGACATTGCCAGATTAACATTATCAATGGCCGAAGAGTTTAATCCAACTCGTGCATAAATAGCTTCATAATCAAACTGCCCGTATCTTGGGCTAGCTGGATCGCTGTCTAAATTTAATTCTGAAAATAGATCTTGTGTCTCTGTGGTATAAAACGTTAAAATTGATGTATATTCAACACCACAGAATGAAGCTATACATTCTATAAGTTTATCAGCTTGTTTTAATAATTCTCCAACGTTAGAAGCATTGGCAAGATCTTTCGGTATGCCAATTCCATTAACAAGGTTGTCTATATTAGCAGCAATTCCTCCAAAAAAGAATTCTGGTACGGCCTCAGTTGCCTGAGCGATGGCTTGATTAATACCATCAACCGCCCCGGCTGCCATTCCTGTCGCTAATGAGGCTGGGTTATCTTTTCCAGAAGGACCAGCTCCACCAAGAGCATCACTAAAATAAGAACAATTTCTTGTAAAAAATAAAATATCATCTATTGCGCTGACATCATCCTCTGGAAATAATGCTCCAGTTTGTTGTTGGAAATCGTTTATAGCGTTTAATAGATCTCCAATAGGAGTGAACGCGGTATCATATAATTTGTTTTCAAAGTCTCTTGCCCATTGTTTTATTTGTGCTTTTGCTTCTCTTACCGGAGTTACAATACTTGTATAGTCTCGAACTAACTTGTTACACACTGCTGTGGATGTTGGTGATAATGACATTTACGTATCCCTTTCTCCAACTGGTTCTGCTGGAACGGCTTGTGTTGCGTCTTCGGCGCGCTTTGCTGTTGTTGCTTTACCGCTTTGTTCATACAGTTTACAACCAGCATCAATATTACAATTTATACCAGCGCGAATATGAACGTTTTCAAGCCCCTGTTCAGCAATATTTTTTGCTGAATTGATGTTCATATTATCACCGGAAGATTGATTGTGTTGAAGCGCAGCGCTTGTTTCAATAGAACCAAGTTTGGCTGTTGTTTTTATATTTCCCGCTTGTGAATAAAAATCAATATCTGTCATAGCTTTTTGATGAATACCATCTTCTTCTGATAAAATATGGATATCTTTTTTTGCTGTTATTTTGATATTACCATTGGACTTAATGACGATGTCACTTTCAAAAAATGCCTGAAGTTTTCTTTCATCAATGTCTACATGTAAGTAATCGCCCTTATAAGTTCTTATTAATAACTTTTGTTTTCCATTTCTTTCATCGAGTAGAATGGTTGTCATGTTTCCATCGATCTGTGTGACTGACGCTTGATCGCCGGAAGGTGGTTCTGTTAATTGTCTTTTTCCTCCCGTTATTTCAACTCTTTGATCATAGTCGTCGTCCGATATAACTATGGTTCTTCCTTCATGACTTTTAAATATAGTCCATTTATCATAATATCTTGGGCCGATTTGATTCTCTGGTAAAACCTTTGTATTTTCTAAATCAAGCCCACCAAAATAATATGGACGATTTATATTACCAGCCTCGAAAAAAACCCAAACCCATGCACCCTTTCTCGGAATATAAGAAGACCCCATATAATGATTATCTTTTCCGTATTGTGTGTTGCGCCCTCCAATTGGATTATTGGCTGGGCGCGCCCAAATTCCACGATTATCAGGAAGCATCGGCATAATATCCGGTATATAAATTAATATTCTACCAAATTTTTCTGGATCTGAATTGTCGATAACCTTTGCTCGGTGATTTCCATAGTATCTCTCTCTCGTTCTTTTATCTACTGGAATCATCCATTAACTCCTAGAATCTTCTTTCTACAAGTCTTAATATTTTGTTATACTCCCTTTCGTTATATTTATATATAAAAGAAGGAACCATTTTTTGATTTTTTACACTTGATCCAATTATACCGCAGAGAAACCGTGATAAATCTTCAAACCCTGGAAGCATGTTAACGCCAAAAAATCTATATAGTTTTTCGGTAAAACCAAAAACTTTAATACCGGGCATTACACGAGAATCAGATAAAACTTTTAAAAAGTCTTTTATACTTGAAAAATCATACTGTGATAATTTCTCAATGTCATCGATATAATTATATGGAGTAACGCCGATTGCTCTTCTATACAGTTCTGAATTATTTGGATAACCAAAGAAAGACGCATAAATGTAACATGATAATAAAAATTTTAATTTGGGTATAGCTCCTGAATATGTTTCTGTTAGTCCATATGTTTTTCCAAAAACTCTAATAAAAACTGAGATCAAATAATTAATAATCGGCGGTGCGATGTCTTCGTTTATTTTTTCAATATCAGAAACGAATAATCTAAAAAAATATCCATAAGTTAAGGCAGCATATAAATCATAAATAGGCATATTTGTTAATTCGTTAGCATCGGTTGGTTTAAGATTTATAATAATAGAATCGGTTGGTTTATTATAGGTTACAGAAAGTGGATAATTATCCATAATAACAACATTTACTTTTTCATTTGTGTCTGTTCTAAAATATTTATATATCGTATCTTTTGCAAAATGTTTAATTGAATTTTTTTTAAGATCTAGTAATGTTGGGATTTGAGACGCATCGTTTGTGTCTTTAACCATGCTTTTGATAGTATGCTTTGGGATATCTGTAATATTGGGAGATCCCGGAAGCAACTCAAATTTTTCTTTTATTTTCATAGTGTATTATTTCCTACCAAGCAATGCTGCGAAGTTGATTTGATGGCAAATCTGGATAATTGTCTTTTGTTATTTCCATAATAATTTCTAGAGCTGGAATAATTACTTCAACAAGATCAAATTCCTCAACAGAAAACACACTATTAATAAACATTAAAAGCTGCCACAGCATTGGAGTACTATATTCATCGTTGCTTAAATAATCTGGTCTATAACGATATTTTTGATTAAATGGTTTTATCTTTGAATTTCGAAGCAACCAAAAATAATTTTTTTCTATTGTATCCAACGTAGGAGACTGAAAAATATAATAGTTATTTTCTGTTTTATATTTTGACCCCATCTTACTTATATCAAGCGGAGATTGTTTATATTTTTCTGTTTCATTGTTTAATGTTATCATATCTTAACCTGTAGCCTTAATCAATCCTGGGTAATTATCTTTAGACCACGCTTGTTGAACTTCATTAACAGTAAGTCTCTCTTGAAGGATATCTAAATCACCAGGATCAATAAACCGTGTATAATTTTCCATAAAATGTTGATAATTTCCGCGAACTAATGAAATTGGGATTTCTATTTTTCCATTATGAAACTTTTCATGTATGCTTCTTAAAAGAGCAACATAACCAATTCTATTTGCATAATGAATTTCTATCGCCTCTGTAGCGATATCAAAAGAACAGAAGGTAGTTTCTTCTGCAACATGTTTATTTACTAAAGCAGAAACCAAAATATACAATGAAGGAACATGATGATGTATTTCTATTGAAACGTCTTCCATAACTTCGTGTGTTATAAAACATTCTTGAATGCCTAAAACATCTATCAAGTATTTTTTCCATAATCTAAACTCACGGCATCTTCGAATCAAGGCTTCACAATTTAAAATAAATTTTTTATAATCGGCTTCATTCTCAAAAGATGAAATTCTTAAAGAGAGATTAAACGGGTAGTTGTCACTATATAATTCAAGATTTTCAACTTTTGATTCGATCATTAATAGATCCTCCAATTTTAATTTTTATTTGCTTATAAGCGGAGTAAATGATTTAGATGTTCCACTTTCAGGAGCGTAGTCTTTAGTATAATATGGAGATACCTTTTCTCCTTTTACAGTGTCTCTAAATGCTCTTAAGGCAAAGAAGAAAATGATTAGCATCATAATATAGGAAACAAACATCACTCCTTCCTGTCCCCATTTCTCTGCATGCCCTCCCTTAACTTCTTGTACCATATATAAAAATTTTTCAACAAGAGTTTTTGCTTCATCCTTTTGTATTGGAGACATTTCAGAACCAGTTAGCGTTGAGAAAATACTTTTTACTATAATAACAATAAATTGGAATATTTCTTCCGCAGCTGAAGCCAGGAATTTTGTGACATTTGTAGTAGCGTTCCCTAACATATCCCAAAACCCCGGCAGTCCCTCAGTGTCTACTCCTGCGGATTTCATTGTTGTTACGACTCCCTTCTTAGCAAGTGCAAGAAATGTAAGAGGAAAGATCATACAAATAAATAAAATTGACATTACACTTCTAAATCCTGCCTTGTATTCTTCTGGCATCGCTTCTCCAGACATAAGATTTCTTCTGCGTCTTTCTCTATATAAACGAACAAGTTCCATGATAACTTCTTTAAGACTTGACGTAGGAATTCCAGCTTTTTCTCCAGCGTTTTTTATATAAGTAATAACTGGAGCCAATAGAGAAATACTCTTGAGAGCATTCGGATGATCTTTAAGTTCTGGAATTGTGTTAGAAAAAACTCTCTCAGAAAGTTGATATGACTGCATAAATTTTGGATCTAGTTTTTTACCAATCTTCATGATAAAACTATCGGATTCTAATTCCTTTGGAACTATATTAAGATCGGATACAGCGTTCTTCAATAAAATTTTTAATGACGACGGGCCTGTTGATATAAATTTATGCGCGAATGAAAATACATTCTCATTAACAATTTCTTTAATTTCATTAAGTTGCGATCTCTGTTTTTTCCTTGCTATAATATCTGCAGCGAATTCGTCAATCTTTTCCATGGCCTCAGAAACGCCAATCATTTTATGCATCTGTTTTAGATTAATTTTAAAAATTGAAGCGGACGATCTTTTAATTTCCTCCAAATCCTTATATACTTCATATTGATCGTAGCTTTGAAATAGCATAGAATAAGATAATGTGCTGCACATTCCGGTAAATGGTTTCATGCAAAAAGAAACTTTTTTATTTACATCATCTCCTACAATAATACTCCCCCACCCCATTTTACGTAACTTCATCATTTTTCGTGGGTCATCAAAAAAGTTAGTTCTGAAATCTGATAGGTTTGTCATAACAAAAATACGATCAAGATCTCCGGATTCTTTAGATCTAGCCGCCCAATAGGTTTTTTTCATAATAATATCTTCATAAGGATCGCCAGAAACAGGGCGTGGCTCATCTTTTCTTCCGAAAAATCCTAACGTATATTTATGTATTTTAGAAGATATCGTTGCCATCACTCTTCCATAATTAACTTCAACCTTTCTTCCCAAGATAATTAAATTACGCAATAATTTATTAACTTGAACGTCATATGATAACAGATGGACAAGCTTAGCATCAGATTTTACAATAACCGGAAGAACTTTAATTCCCAATACGTCAGAATATTTTACAGGAGCTGCATTTGTTGTGGATGGAGCTATTCTCTCAATTCGAATCCACGTTGGTTCCAAAGAAAAAGTTTTTTGATCCATCTTCATATCAACACCAACTGATGCGTCTTTCTTATCATCTTCAGGGGCGTCTGTTCCGGTTTTTAAAGTTGGATCGATGGATTGCTCCAAAAGCATTTCACTAGACAAGTAACTTGATATCTGTTCGGTTTTGTCTTCACGAACATTAAAGAGTTTATTATTTACTTTTTGAAGTGTCAGCCCCGCCAACCTCTGAGAATCTTGCATGATTGAATCTAGTTGATATACAATCATATATTTCTCAAGAGCTTTAACAACCCCAGGAATTACTGTAGGATTAATGTTGCTGGCAACAAGTAATGGATAAATAAGTATCATATTAAAATTCCTCCGTATTTTCTATAAAAGAAAAACTGCTTTTTTCTTAGGAGACTCTTCTTTTTGTGTTTTCTGTTCATACTTCTCTTCGTTCTTCATAAAAGGCGGTTTTAGTTCATTAAACCCATCTTTAGAACAAAACTTTTTAAATAAACAAAAAGAACATGTATCTGGTGTTGCTCCAATTGGATCTATAATAGCTCTTTTATTTATTGCGTCTCTTAATAAAACTCCACGTTTTAAAAATATTTCTGCAATTGAATTATTAACAGGAATATCAAACGGAATAACTTTTTTAAGATTTCTAAGAAAATATACTACAACAATTGTATCGATTTTATAATCATATTCTGTATTTAAAACACTCGCATAAATATTCCCCTGATGATAATCATTCTCTCTATATGTATTGTTGAACTTTTCAACGTCAAGCGTTTTTAATTCGTATAGAAAATTGTCACGAATCCCATCAGCTCTTCCTTTAACTTTATATTTTTCGCTAACTACATTTTTTTCTTTTTCAACAAAATCATAAAGATCTTGAACTGTTTCATGAACTGTATCTCCAACTCTTTGAATCAAATATAAGTATGAAAACCTGAATTGAGCCTTTACATCAATTGGGTATCGAATGCGCTTATAATAATTTTGACGCAAACAGTTATATAACTCTGAAACAGAAATATATGGTTTCTCATAGCTCTGAGACTTTTTAAATTCGTCTATAAGTCTCGATCTCATTAAGTTTTCAAATTTTGTAACGTCAAATCCTTTTGATGAAAATGATTTTTCGGGAATAAACCCAGTTGATTCTATCTCATCAATTATATTTTTACTTTCTTGGAAGACCTGTTTTTCGAGAATTCTTTCTGTCTTGCTCTTTTGTTCTTTTTTGTTTGTAACATTGTTATTTTTGAGATAGACCAATAAGTCGTTATATGTTGAGCTGATATCATCCATTTTTATCCATCAATTCGAAACGTTTCCCCGCAGTTTCTCGTTCGCGTTCTATTTTTCTCATAGTTGGGTTGGCCTTTCCGGTTCTTAAGTGTTTATAGGTTGAAAATGCATACTTGTTATATATTTGTTTAATCTTTTCTTTTTTTGCCGGATCGTTTGTATCGGACATTGCTCTCTTTCCTTGGTTGAGTCTGTGACGAACAACGAACTGAGATAAATACCCTTTCTTAGAAGGATCTTTCCCCATTCTAGCGCCGCTCTGAACTTCGATAAGATAATAAATAAAATCATCAAATGACATAGCCATAGTAGTACCTTTTAACAGATAAAGTGTTATATTTATTTAATTTTATATGCCGCCAAGACCACCACTCCATCTCATATTATACTTTCTTTTCTTTTCCTCGATGGTCTTTTCTAATTTATTAATCGTTGATTTTGTGTTATTCGTACATTTTTGTGGGTCTTTAGTATTGGGGCATTCACTAAGCTGTTTCTGAGCTACTTTTAAAAGTGACTCATATTTCATAAGGTTATACTTTTCCATGCACTTATCTCTTTCACTACTAATTCGAAACATACCACATTGTCTGCGTTTCTTACTTAATACACCAGTAAATGTTCTCCAAAGAGCCCACACAACTGGTGTAAATATAATCATTCCAGCTATACTAGCTGCAGGTCCTTCTTGTATGTAGTCCTCTGCTTCAGTCATTAATTTTTTTTTGCCTCAATATCAGTTTCAATAATAATATCAGCAGATTCGCATAAATTATCCCTTAGAACTTTATAAGAATCTTCAATAATTTGGCCTGTCCATGAATTGAGGGCCTTATAATTTTTTGATTCCATCAATGTCTTGGCCACTAAAAGATTATCAACAGCCAGTCTATACGCTTTCTCCCGGATTTTGGTTTCTACTAAAGCAGAAACGTCAATTTTCTTTTCTTCGGCCACTGCAACTTTAATTTCGTTTTTAATATCAATCCGTGCCTTTTCTGTTTGGACGGTTCTTTGAGCCGCATAACGAGAAGTTTTTGCGCTTTCTTTGGCAATCTTTATTAGATGTTTTGTATTAATTGATTCTGTGATGGCCTTTGGTCTGTATTCTATAAGATTCATCATTTCAAGAAATACAGACAGAAGGGCTCCCTTGATTGAAAGGTAATCTTCTTTTAATAGTGGGCAGCAGTTAGCAACCTCGGCAAGTGGTTTTCCAAAGAAAATGAAATCCAATGCGTAAAAATTTTCTAATACCTTTATTTTAGCTTCCTTTGTTAACATAATGTTATTCCTCCCTATTTTTGTTAAAACGATGTTGAGAATCTTCATCTTCTAAAACTTCTAGAAAAACTGTCCTTTGATCCTGTGAAAATTGTGTGTTCTTTATTGCCAAACAAAGAGTTTTAAGAGATTCAATTGTTCTTCCTTTCTTTCCAATAATTTTCCCGCAATCTGAAGCGTGCACTTTAATCTGAACAATAACAGCCTTTGTTGATACCGAGATGGTTACCAAAACCTCTTCTGGTTTATCAACGATCAGTCTTGTTGTTGTTTCCACATAGTTTCTCAGAATGTCCGAAATTCCTGCCATTTTAGTTTTCTCCTTTAACCTGTTTTGTTTTTATTTTGTTCTCAAAAAACACCATCAAAGTATTATTCTACGTCTGTAATGGTTTTGGGCTCTTCAATACACCCCTGACTATATTTTTGTACAATTTCAATTTGTATCGTTTCATCTAATGCTATATCGAATGCATTTCTAAATTCTTCATCTGAATTATATAATGCTTCTGCATCTTTTGTTCTGAACTTTTTTTGCGGGAGATTTATTAAATAGTTCCATGCTCCGGTCGATAGTCTCTTAGCATCCACCAAAAAATTATATCCTGACCAAAAATCTGAAAATCCGTTGGTGAATGATCCAACAATTTCAAGTTCAATGTTTGGTGTAAATAGTTTATTTTTTACACATTTAACTCTGCTAATAATTCCGTCAAAACCATATTTATCCTTATCAAGAATACTTTGAACACGCATCTCAACAAGCTGAAAAGCGTTATATTTCAATACATTACCACCAGGCATGTCCTTATTTAAACTCATCATTTTAAGATCTTTTGGTGGTTTGAACATACCCATTTGAATGATATCTCTTAATTGATTTACAGCCAGGATACATATGTTATACATAGAAGCTTTCGCGACGTATTTTGGGATTAGCAACGATAACATACGGGCTTTATATCCAATAACCGTGTTTGGGTCTTCTGCCTCTCTTTCTTTTTCTGAGAGGGTATTCGCGATACTATCCCACACCATAATAGAGGGGGTATCCATAACTTCTTTCTTAGCTTTAAAAAGACATAACCCCTCTAAAAATTTAAATATTTTTTCTACAGTAATATCTGAATAAGGAGTCATCGGTGGGTATTTAACACCAAGATTATATAACCGTTCTCTAGTTGTGGATTCTTCAGAATCCAAATATCCGGCCAATAATTTGCCTTCATATATTTGTTGACCCTTCCCGACAACTTGCGCTGCCAACATACTTTTACCACTTCCTGG
>Ga0105099_10002051_pt1 | contig 12203 bp, 7 predicted proteins | sample PPLLak3cmMay2015_2_FD_79138 | JGI IMG/M metagenome (GOLD analysis project Ga0105099, IMG submission 79138) | Freshwater sediment microbial communities from Prairie Pothole Lake near Jamestown, North Dakota, USA - PPLs Lake P8 Core (1) Depth... | ecosystem: Environmental > Aquatic > Freshwater >...
AAATCGATGGTCTGAACCGAAGACCATTGACCGTTATGATAATTCGCATAAAAAACAGTGTCATCCATCAGTTCCCAGACGACATGGAACCGCCCCGCGCTGTCGCAAACGATGTCCGATCCCAGATATTTTCCGGATATTTTCAACTGGTTGGGGATCGGCTGGGGGGTGGACCAGCTGCCGTTGGTATAAAACGTGTAGAGCATGCCCCGAGAATTGCCGCTGCGAAAAACCACCAGGCGCTCCCCTTTTTCATTTTCGCCGATTCCGGGGGTGGTGTTATTACCGGGTCCATCGCCGGAAAGGAGAATCGGGGTAGCGAAATTCTGCGCCTGAACGGGCACGGAAGCCAGCAATAAAGCCAATCCCAAAATTCCTACCGAAACACTCATCAGTATACGCATGCAACCTCCATGTTTTCTTTTTTTTATTATTATATGGTACGAAAAAAGCGCGGCCTTGTCAATCTACGTACCCTCGAATTCCCCCATTTTTTATCATAAATCGTCCTGAAATGCAGGCTGGAGGAATTTTCCCCTGACAGGAACAAACCGCCATCCCTTACCGCTATTTTCCAGAAGGTCCGCTCCCGAAAGGGGGAGAAGCCGCTCAGACCATTTTTTGATAAAATGATCTGCGCAGGTCGGCTCCGGAGATGATGGCCTGCCAGCCTCAGCCAGGAAACGCCGTATTCACTCAAAAAAAGGAGTGATGCCAGGACGCGTACATACAATTGACAAGCATTGGATTGACTGTTATGATCAGACTCGTCCCGATAAAGTCAACTGAGAACAGTAAGCAAAGGAAAAGTCGAAAAAAGGAATGAATTCGAAACAGACTCCAGGCGACGACCAATATCCTCTCCAATCAAAGTCGACTATCACGACAACATCACTTCTTTTCTTGATCACGTTCATGTTCGTGTACATCCCATTCCTGTTCCATTACGGTTGGGAATACCGTCAAATCAAAAACCCGGATCTCCCCTCCTTCTACACCGCCAGCAGACTGACGTTTGTCAACGGCGAAATGCCCTACGATCCAGCTAGGCTCCAGCAAAGTATGGGGGGGAAAACCCTGGTGTACCCCTATCTCTACCCGCCGCCGAGTCTTTTCTTTTTCTTTCCCCTATCGAAGATGACCTACCATGAAGCCCGATTGATCCTGCTGCTTGTCAATCATGCACTGATTCTGCTGTTACTATGGCTCATACCCTTTTCTCTTCTCCGACTCGATTCAGAGCGCAAGGGAATCCTCCTGATCGTCTGCATCGTCTACATTCTCATGTTCCACCCGATCGCCGTAACCCTGAATCATGGGCAGATCAATCTTTTCGTCTTGACTTCCCTCATCCTCTTTTGGCTGTTGGCCAGAAGGGAGATGCCCCTATGGGCAGGATTTTTCCTGGCGGTCGCTGTGCTGCTGAAAACCTATCCCTTGATTCTCCTCCCGCTGCTCTTTCTGATCGGGAGAAAGAAAGAGGCTGTCTACTCCGTTGCCTGGCTCGGGCTTGCCGCTATCGCTTCCTTCCTGTTTTTGCCAGGCGGGATCTGGCAGGAATGGCTTACCAAGATTATGCCTATGGGCGGATACGCCCAAATTCCAGCTGGTCTCTTTTCCCCAGCCGCCGATGCCAACCAGAGCCTAAACGGTTTTTTCGCGCGTGCGTTCATGGATAGTCGATGGTCCCATCCGATCATGGTTAACCCAGGTCTGGCCAAGTACTTCAGCTACAGTTTTTCCGGATTGATTATTCTCAGCACCTTTTTTGTCACCTTCCAAAGCGCCAAGCGCCACCGGGGCGACGTAGATCGCGTCATGCTCTTGGTGCTTCCGACCATGTTCCTTGTCGCACCTTTTTCCTGGGAGCACCACTTGGTAACCCTAATCCCATCCATCCTCCTACTTCTCACCCGTCCCCGCTCGCCCCATAGCGCTGACAAAGTTTTTTTCATTTTGTTGTCGGGAGCGGCTCTCCTTCTAGGTCTGCCTTTTCTGCGTCAAATCAAGTTCTTCGGAGTTGCCGTCATCTGGGGATTGAGCTTGATGGTCGTCAAGGGAGACGAAATCATCCTCGGGAATTACAGCGACTCTACCGCCCGGACCTGATTCCGGAGTTTCGATCGTATTTTACTCTCTCTTCTTTAGTTCCAGGAAGGTGAGATAGCCGCTCTCCCGATTGCCCCGGTCATTCACCCAGATATTGCGAACCCGGTAATGATCGCGTATGAGAGACCAGCGGCGCAGGTCGCCCTGAACATAATAATCCTTGAACATTGGATGCTCAATCCCTACTCGGTTGGGGGTGAAGCGTTTGTATCCCATGAGTATGGTCGGCTTTCTGCTCAGGATGTAATCGATGTCGGTTTTTTCATGACCGGGAAAATTGCCGGCAAAGGCTTTACGCTTCATCCGGGCAATGACCCTATCGGTGAGACCATAGTAATCGAGAACATCGAGACCGCTGAAATAGCCGACCGCACCGATGGCCGGGATGACAACGGAGGCCGATTTGTCCGGGACGGCCCGATCCAGTGCCCGGCCGATCGCCTCGTAGCGGCGGATATACCACCGCTCGGTTTTGAATCCTTCCCACCCGCCATAGTGATAGGTTTTGTTGCCGCCAAAAAGCGGTTTATCCAGCGGTGTCGACGGTAATAAGGTAATTAAAATGGCCAGCCAGACCAGCGCCTCCAGGCGCGCTCCTCTCCACCTGAACCAGGCGGCACTGACCAGGTAGATAAGCGGCAGCAGGGGGACGAAGAAGCGGAACATCGACATGTAATCGCCGCCAACATAGACGATATAGGCGGTGAACAAAGCCAAGAAGACCAGGACCGGCCGCAGCCAGGGGAGAGAAAACGTCTCCCCGCGGGATTTGTCCCGGGACCGCAGCACTAAGGCGAACCATAACGGAATCAAGGGCAACAGGCAGGCCCAGCCGAAATCTCCCAGGTATAGGAGTCCCTTTTTTACCTGCAGAAGCGGAGCCCCGGTTGCCTTGGCGTGAAAGGTGTTGGGCAGCAGGGCATGAAAATAAAAGAAACGCCAGGCATTGTAGGCAATGAAGGGGAATAAAAAGAATAGGACCAGGGGGATGATGGCCCGGGGCCGTTTCCATCCCTTCAGCAGAATGATTCGCTCGAATCCGATCACCGCGCCCACCAGGATGCCGTCAGGACGAGCCAGAAAGGCCAGGAACGTCAACGTCCATAATCCCGATTCGGCCTTCAAATCGTCTTCGGCTGGCAACCTTTGGTATCGATAGAATACGGCCAGAATCAAAAACATGAAGAGCGGCGTTTCCAACCCCGAGGTCGCCCATAGGACCAGCGGCCCGCTGGCGGCGAATAGAAACAGGAATGGCCAGACATCGCTCTCCCGCCCGGCAAAGACCGGAAGAAGGATGCGATAGAAAAGCCACAAGGCCGCCAAAAACAGGATAATTCCCAGTATTTGCATAATGAGAGGCAAAAACGAGGGTGCCCCCATATACACGGCGGTACCGATCAATATCCAGAGAAAGTTGGTATACCCCTCTACAGGTTCCTCGTCGATATTCCAGCGCAAGCCATGGCCCTGGGCCAGATTGCGGCTGTAGCGGTAGGATATATAGGAATCATCGGTCAATCCACAGAGATGAACCAGATGAAAACCGAGGAATACCAGAAAAACACCGAACAGGATTTTCGTCCTCATGGGATCATTCTCTCCAATCGGTCTTCGCGTAATTTAATCGCCACCAGGATCACCCCGACGATCAGGAGGATTGAACCGAATCCGACGATCCAGAGGGTGGAGGGACGGAAGAAATAGTAACCGATGCTGCTGAAACCGGCGCCGACGAACGACCAGCCGAGGATGATCCGCAGCCGTTCGCCGACCCGCTCGCGGTTGTCTGCGGTGATGAAAATGCCGCTGACGCCGATCAACAGGTAGACCCCCCCGAGAAACAACTGGAAGGCGGTAATACGCGATTCCTTCTCGAACAGGAGCAAGCTGATCAGAATCAGGGCGATTCCCTCGACCACGTGAAAGAGCGAGGGGAAATGATGGAACCTGTGGGCAATGCGGTGTTCGAGTACCGTACCCAGGATAATCAGCAGGACTCCGGCAAAGAGGAACAGGACTGTTTTCGGATGTTCATGAAAATGAGCCGCCTTGTCCATCCCCATGAAGAACAAGACCAGACCGACCAGGATATGAGAGATCTTCTGCATGACCTCCCGTCGCCGTTCACCAGAATTTTTTTCCTTCATTGACCGATTTCCCGCATCGCTCCCAGCGGTCAGGATTCCCGGGCCAGGCGCCACCGGGCCACCCAGCCGGCCGCCAGGTAACAGAGGGCGGCGATCAGCAGAGTCACGGTGAAATTCCAGTTGATGGAAACGATCACGGCCAGGATCGATCCGAATACGGTGGCGAAGGCATTGGCTCCCCAGGCCCAGCCGATCGCCTCGCGGTTTCGTTCGCCCAGGAAGCGGATTCCCCAGGGGAAGAAGGAGCCCATCATGAGGCCGGGGAGGAAGAGGAGCAGGCAGGTAACGGCCAGCCGGAGCCCCATGGGCAGGGCCAGGAGGGCGTTGAGCAGGCCGAAGAGAAAGAATGCATAGACAACCAGCAGCAGGCACAGAACGACGGCAAAGACGACCACGGAGCGGCCGCGGAACCAGCGGTCGAAGGTTTGCGAGAGGAGGCTGCCAAACCCGGAGGAGATCAGCAGGGCGAAGATGATGATGGAAATGGTGACGGCCGGGCTGCCCAGGAATAGTTGAAAAATCTTGATGGTGATGATCTCGACGATGATGAAGGCAATGCCGATCAGGAAGAAGTAGAGGATCAGCGGGCGTTCGCTCATCCGGGCACCGCTCGCCCGCAGGGGCAGGTAGATGAGCAGCAGGGAAAAAAGGATAGACAGGCCGAGGATAGAGAGGTAGATGGAATTGGAAAAGACCAGGTTGCCTTGAACCACTCCCTTGGTGAATACGCCGGAGAGCTTGTAATTGGCAAGGCGGAACTGGCCGATCTTACTGGCCTGGTTGAAGTAGGGGGAGCGATCGCGGGTGGGCGAGATGTCGACCGCGGAGCCGCGGATAGCCATTTCGGGATTATCGACGATGCGCCTGTAGAGATTGTCGTTCCGCCGGTCGGGGGAATAGACGACCTCCTCGGGTGCAGAAAAGAGAGTCAGAGTGGCGAAATCCTTGGCGGCCAGGTCGCCCTTTTTCATGAAGAAAAAATTGAATCCATCCTTGTTGAGATGGACATTCTTCTCGATCACGAAGATTTTCTTTTCCGGAGCCGGGACGCCCAATTCCCGCAGGGCCTGGAGCGCGGTGGCGAACATCCGCTCGCCGTTCCAGTGGACGATATAGAGGAAACCGTCGTCATTGAGACGGTTCCAGTAATCCTTGAAGGCCTCCACCGTGTAGATGTACGATTCGGAGACGCTCATCGCCCCGGAGAGGAGCGAGTCGGTGTTGTGGGAGTTGACCATCTGGATGACATCGAACTTCGTTTTCAGCCGCTGCACAACACTCCGCCCCTCGTCGGCGATCAGGGTCACCTGGGGGAGGTGGAACATGCGGCCGCAGTAATCGGCGTACTCCTTTTTCAGGAGGCTGCAGATCACCGGGTCCATCTCCACCGCCACTACCCATTTGAATCCATGGGAGAGGGCACACATCACCTCGAATCCTCCGGCCGATCCGATGATCATCGCCGTTCCGCTGCGGGTCAAGAGGTATGGATAAGCGTTGTGATTATACCGGATCGGGAGAAGAGAGTCCACGTTTCCATCGAACGGATACATCTGCGAGCTCATGGTGCCGCCGTTGATCCAGATGACTTTACGCGGCGGTTTCGAAAGGGGCCAGGGAGCCACATCGATCATGTTGATGGTGCTCCAGCGGTGATATTCGATGCGCTTGTTCTTCTTCTGGATCGCATACTGCCGCTTGTCCTCCTTGGGGACGATGGGAAAGACGGCGTCCTCGAAGCGGAAGAGAAAGCCGCCGACCAGGAGCGTGGCCAGCAGAACCACCGTTTTTTTGGACCAGGAAACCTTTGCCAACAGCGACCAGCAGACTACCAGCAGGAACGCGGTCAACAGGAGCATGCGGGTCGGGCCGAACAGGGGGATGAGGGGGATGACCGCCAGTGACCCGAGGCCGGCGCCGAGCAGGTCGACGAAATAGAGCTTGCCGATCTCCCTGGAGTAGAGGGAAAAGATGAGCGCCAGGCTGACACCGCCGAAGAAGAACGGCAGCAGAAGCAGGAGAAAGGTGAGGATCAGGTAGAGAAAGTTGGTTGCCGGGTGGAAAAGGTGGAGGAAATCGATGCGCAGTAACAAGGTCAACTTGAAAATGACAGGAAAAGAGACGGCGAAGAGCAACAGGAACCGTTCCAGGTAACGGAGGCTGTCGGGACGCGAGGTGAGCTTGGAGACGGCGAGGTAGACGCCGCTGATGCCGTAGCCGAACAGGGCCAGGGAGATGATCAGAAAGGCGGTGTGTCCGAAGTAAACGACCGAGAAAACGCGGGTCAGCAATACCTCGATGAAGAGGGTTGAAAACGTGATGGCGAGAATGACTCCGATAATGGACCAGCGTTTCATGAAATACATTCCTCCGGTTTGAATTTTTCGGCAGAGGTCGGAACCAGAAAAACTTTATTATACATAAACCGCTGACTTCAAGTCAAATAAATAGAGCACAGGCTGAGTTTTCAAGACAATTCAAATCATTTCCAGATTGGCCGGCACCGGTTTTGCCTCGGGAGCAAAACCCTTGAACTTTTCAGAAAAATCGAGCAAAATACCGAAATGAAAAAGCACTTCTGCACTTTTCCGAATTATGTATCGCCACTGTCGATTGATTAAGGATAAATGAACCGAAGACTGAAAGCGATCTGCTTGATCAGTGTAGTTATAGCACTTACTGGACTCGCCGTGTTTTACCATCTTGACCATCAACAGCCCCAAATCTTGAAGGCGTCCTGCACCAAGAGCGAAGGCGGTTTCATCCTGACGTTCAAACGATCCCCTCTGAACAACCGGAAGCTCGAAACCCTGAACCTGCGTCCGGGGCTGATCAGTATCACCGTCAAGCCAAAAGTTAAAGAAGTGCTGCTGGTTACCAAGGACGAAACAGTCATCCCCGCTGAAAAAAAGAGCGACACTCTTTTCCGGAAGCAATTGCGGAAAAATCTCATCCTCGTTTCCATCGTGCTCACCCCCAAATCCCCGTCCATCAACAAAATCGATCTCATTATACTGAGAAAACCGCTGATTTCGATCCCGCTTGTTTTTCTTCAGTTCCTCTTGCTTTTTTCCCTCTGTTGCATCGTCTTGCTTGTTACCCACATCCTTTTTCAATCCAGCTTCAGGCGCCAGGAACCAAAAAACCTTCCGGTCAATGAGCTGATTCTCTTTTTCGTTTTTTCGATCGCACTCTTTTTTGTATTCATCCTTTTCAACTTCAAGACCTTCTTTGACCATTACGGTTTCTCGGAATTTTCTCCGCTTTTTCTCATCAGGACCATCTTTTTCAACCTGGTTTTGTCGGCAGTATTCACGGCGCTGTTCCTTTTGCTGCCGTTCAGACCGGAAAGGCGGACGCTTCCGCTGATTGGCGCAGCGCTGGCCAGCCTGCCGATTCTGCTGGTAAAAATCCCATTCGATGTAAAAACAAGTGCCGACAGTTTGCTGTGGGTTTTCAACCTGATCCAGCGGAACCCGAACATTTCCTTCGCTGAATCATTCAGCCTGATGCTGAACAAGTTTCTCTTCGGCGTATATAACCTGTTCGCGCATGTCAACGAAAGATCCACATTGATCATGACCGGAAAACTGATGGGCGTATTTTTTATTTTCTCGTTTTTTATCCTGATCAACACCTTCGAGCAATTCACCTATAAAAAAAAGCTGCTCTTCTTTCTGCTGTTCTCGACGTTCAGTTTCAACATCTTGCTGTTCGGATTCCCTGAATTCCGATATTATTCTCTGCCTTTTCTGATGCTGGCGCTGGCAGCAGCGCGAAAATACCTTTCCGACTCATCCGACAACAAGAAATACATCTTTCTTGCGGCATTGATGGCGATGACCGCGGGCTTATTTCATGGAATCGCCTATTTCTCGTTCCCCGCAATTCTGCTGCTGCCCCTGTTCAAAAACAGGGGCGATGGTTTCCCCGGCGGCTCCCGGCTATCGATATTCGGAAAACGGTATGCGCTCATTTTTCTGGCCATCGGATTCGCTCTTTTTGTCTTGTTCTTACTGGTGAAGACCTCCCATTACACACTCCAGTTTCACACGGTATCGGGCGGTTTCGATGGACGAAAATTCATCTCCTTTCTGCCAGGGAACATCCACTTCCCCAATGCAGTGGTTTTTTTGGAGCCAAGCTACTTCATTTCCCGGGGATGGATCTTTTTGATCACCGGCTCATTTGTTTTTCTTTTCTTTTTCACCCAATGGCGAAAAAAGGGTTCCCCGGGAAAACCGGACCTGATGTTGCTCTTATTCGGATTCTCTCAACTCCTGATCATATTGTTTTGGGGATACGATCTGGGAATTTTTGAATTCGACCTGTATATTGCCCCGACCACATTCATGTATTTGTTTTTCATCCAGTATTTCCTGACACCGATGGATGCCGAAAAGAATGGTTGGAAAGCCATCATAGGATTTTCCATGGTTTCCATGCTCTATCCGCTGGTCTCAGTCATGCTCCTGGGAAACAAATGGTGATGTTTCTTATTCAGCGATCGGCGTAGAGATAGGCGGAGCGGAAGGTCAACCGACCCAACTCCCCCATGATCTCGGGGTTGACCCGGAAGATCGAATCACCCGGCCGGTGGTAATCGGGAAAGGGGCCGTTGGTCATGAAGTAGACACAGGGGACACCCAGATACCAGAAGGGGGCGACATCACCGCCACGGACCCCCGGAGGCGACATCGGCCGCGTGCCGCTGAGCAGCTTGGACGGCTCGTCGGCCTTGAGAATGGCCGCCTTCAGTTCGGCCGGCTCGGCCGAGATCGAGGCGAAGGAGCGGTTGCCGGCGCCGACCATGTCGAAATTGAACATGGCCACCATTTTTTTCAGCGGCGCGGGCAGGTTCTTGGCGAAATGGTCGGACCCCTGCATCCCCTTCTCTTCGCCGGCGAAAAGGACCACCATGATCGACCGTTTGGGGCGGATGGGGAGGCGCGAAAGCCCCTTGGCCACTCCCATCAGCATGGCGCTGCCGCTGGCATTGTCATTGGCTCCGGGACAAAAAAATCCCATATGCGTGCCAACGGCATCGAAATGACCACCCAGGATGACCACTTCCTTGTTCAGGCGGGAGTCCCGGCCTTCGATCCAGCCGACGATGTTGTAAGTGACGGCCTTGGGATCGTGCCGTGTTTTCACCTTGTACTGGAACCGCGCCTGCATCGGGAAACTGAGCGGTCTCTTGTAGCTTTGCAAATCTTTCTTGATCTGGGCGCAGGTGTATTTCTGCTCCTTGAACAAAAGGTCAGCGAAGGCGTCGCTGATCATCAGCGGCGTGAAACCCGGCGTGAAATCGCCGTTGGGGTGGACATTGATCTCCGAGTAGATGTAGACCAGCCCCCTGGCGCCCTTCTCCATGGCCACTTTCATACGGGTGCGGTGCTCATCGTGGTTTTGATAGCGGCGATCCATATAATCGGGGGTGCCGCGAAAGCAAACCACGAACTTCCCGGCCACGTCCACGCCGGCAAAGTCGTCGTAGCCGAGTTCGGGGGCGCAGATCCCCCAGCCGCAGAAAACCAGGGGAGCGGTGCATTCACCGGAATCGCTGAAAACAAGGGGGAAATAATCCTTCATCGCCTCGGCGGTCAGGGTCCCGGTCACCGTCTCCTTGCCCTGGTCCATCTTCCAGACCTCGGCCTTCAACTCCGCCGCTTCGACCACAGTCACGGGCGAAGGGAATGGTTGCAGGTAGCCATTCCGGGCATCGACAGGGCGCAGTCCCCACTCCTTGAACTTGGCCGCGGCCCAGCGGGCAGCTTTGGTATATCCCTCGTGGCCGCTCAGGCGTCCGGCGAAGGGTTCTTCGCTCAGGGTACGGCACCACTGATACATCTCCACGGCGTCGATCGCCTGCTCGGCCGAGCGCCAGGAATCGCCGGCGGCGGCCAGGATAAAAACGGATAGCAGAACAAAACAAAGGGAAAGAATGCGTCTATTCATGAAAAATCCTCCTGTTCATGGAAAAAAAGGAATAACCGGAAAGTTTTGAAAAAGAGTGCGGGAATAAAACTATTTGCAACATATTCGATTGTATGCAGGGCGGCGGAAAAAGTCAAGGTGATAATTGACATCCGTACATTTGGCATTGCGATTGGAACCAAGTTGAGATAGAATGGCATCAATTCAACAAGGAGAAAGTGAAAAGGGTGCGATTCCCCTCTCTGGTCCCAAAACACAAAATCTCCTGGAATGAACCAAAACTGAATCGAACCGCTCATTTATCAGGAGGAAAAGGGAAATGAACCGTGTTGGAATCGTACTCATTGACTGGCCAGCACCGATTCAACATTTTATTACCCTCGCCAATACGGCACAGGCTCAGCTCAAGTTTGAAAAGCTTGAACTGACGGCGGAGGAAGAGATACAGATTCAGTCTCCACCGGAAGATTTTCACGACTCCACCATTGCCAAGACTATGGAGCAAATCGCTGATTTTAAGCGGAAACGGGGGTTTCATGACGAAGATTTATTCATCCTGTTTACGGAAAAGAAAATCAACGATTCGACCGGAAAGGATCCCTACTTCTCAATTGGCAATTCGTTGAGTGAGACTCCTCCAGGAGTGGCTCTGATTTCTCTCGACTACCTGCTCCCGAAAACGAGCATTCTGAAATACCCCGATGACCGTAACTATGCTGGAAAATCAATACAGCTAAACCTTCTTACGGTGTTGGTCTGGGCTTTTACACAAATGGAAATGCATTACACGACAAACGGGTGCATTATGGACTTTTGCGGTTCCATCCCCGATATCAATCATGCACTTGAAAACGATTTTGTTTTCTGCACCCAGGAAGGGTGCCAAAAACTCATCCAACAAACGGAAGTCGGCAAAGCAATTCAAAAAATAACCGACAAACTGAATGAACATCCGTATCGAGACTTATCCAGTTATTCCATGATGCCGATCTGTTTCAAGACCGGAAGGATGAACTGCTCTTTGAATCCCCGCGTCAAACCAAACCAAGTATTCGTAGGTATGCCGTTTGGAAATGACTATGTTGACGCATTCGAATTTGGGATTAAACCGAGCCTGGAGGCGCGGGGGTTCCCCATTTGGCGAGCCAAAGAGCATCGGAGCCTGAAAGATTTGATGTGCAAAGTATGCGAAGCGATTCAGAACTCGGAGTTTGCCATCATCGATCTTACCGGATTGAATCCAAACGTCATGTTCGAGTTGGGCATCTGCATTGCCTTGGGGCGTAAGGTTCTGCTACTTAAACATGAAAAAACCGATATTGTGACCGATTTGAAAGGGATGGAATACCTGAGTTACCAACATACAACAGATCTTAAACAAAAGTTACCTGAGGCAATCTCCGATCTTTTTCGGTAAACTCGATGACCGGAGCCGGGAGTGAGCTGCAGTCGGAAAGAATGAACCATCGATCATGTCCGTAGCGATCTACAAGATCCAAAACGGTAAGATTGCGGAGATATACTTCATCCTGGGGAAGGGATGGGATTGAGTGATTCCGGGAACGGTACCCATCGGGGAGTTGTTGAGTAAGCCAGGATTCCCGGCGCTCTTGTAAAAAGGCACCGGATGTGCTCCAATACCGGCTTGGGAGGCATTTATGAGCGCAAAATCCTGGAAAATCATTCTGCTGGTTCTGGCCGTCACTCTCAGCGGCGGGATCACCGGATCTGTCCCCACCGAGGACATCTACGCAAGGCCGGAGAAGTTCGAACGGAGCCGCTCTTTCGACGTCCTCCACTACCGGATCCAATTGTTCCTCGACGACCGCAACCAGGCCTTCCAGGGCGAGACGACGATCCGCCTGCGCTCGCTGCAGGAAGGGCTGACCGAGTGTCGGCTCGATGCCGTAGGCTTCACAGTGGCGGCTGTGCAGGGCGAAACCGGAAATCCCCTCCCCTTCCGCCAGGAGCCGGAAACGCTCCTGGTGACCCTGGACCGCGACTACT
>Ga0105099_10002054_pt1 | contig 12187 bp, 8 predicted proteins | sample PPLLak3cmMay2015_2_FD_79138 | JGI IMG/M metagenome (GOLD analysis project Ga0105099, IMG submission 79138) | Freshwater sediment microbial communities from Prairie Pothole Lake near Jamestown, North Dakota, USA - PPLs Lake P8 Core (1) Depth... | ecosystem: Environmental > Aquatic > Freshwater >...
ATCCAGTGCAAAAAGGTTTATGGCAGCCGGCTGATTCAGAGTGATCAGCACAATATCGATGCCTTTCTTTTTAAGGGTAAATTCAATATTCTTAACTTGAATCACGATAGGCTTATCCGCGGGAGCAATGAGCGGCTGAGATTCCTGGGAAAAAGAGAGCGAGGTCAAGAGGATAAATAAAAGCCAGAACTGAAACCCGATTTTATTTATTTTTGCAAAGCGTATCCTGGACAAAAATTCATTCCTTTAGCGGTTCCGGATGTTCAAAGGGGCTACTGAGCAATGGAGTATAAAAAAACAGGAAAGATATGTCAAATAATAAAGAGATCTCAACACGGTAAATTTGTTCTCCACATAAGTATCTGAGTTTACGTTCGGGGCGGAAAATTAAAACCTCGATATTTTAGCGTTTTGCGGCAGAACAAATTTACCGTGGAGATCTCAATCAATGTTTGGTCAATTCGTTTTTAACGGCTAATCCGATCTTTTCAATAAGAAACGGTTTACCGATAAAGGCGCCGACACCCAGATGTTCCGCTTCTCTAACACGCTCGGTTTCGGAATAACCGCTGAAAATAATAGCTCGCTGCAATGGATTGACTAACCGCATTCTGCGAAATGTTTCCAGTCCGTCAATACCGGGATCCATCATCATATCCAAAAGCACCAGATCAACCTTATGATGAATCAGATATTCAACGGCATTTTCGCCGCTATCCATCGTATTAACGAAATAATTCAGTTTTTGCAGCATTTGGGCGGCTAGTTCCCGTTGGTCTTTTAAATCGTCCACCACTAAAATGGATTCGCCTTTGCCCATGTAGGCTTCCAAGGGCAGCCGGTCATTTATCGCAAGCAGCGCTTCCGGAGAAGCAGGGAAATAGAACGCAAAACGAGTGCCCCGGCCCACTTTGCTTTGGATGTCAATATAGCCCTTATGATCTTTTACCGTACCCCAAACCACGGTCATGCCCAATCCCGTGCCGCTCCGGCCCATATTTTTTTTGGTGTAGAAAGGCTCGAATATTTTTTCTTTATCCGTTTCCGAAATACCGATACCGTTATCCGTAACCGTCAAGATGACGTAATTCCCTTCAGGAAGGTTATCTTTACCCACCAAAGTTTGGCTGGATACATGGCGGTTAATGGTTGCGATCCAGATAGTGCCGCCGTTAGGCATGGCTTCGGCGGCATTGGAAACCAAGTTCGTCAGCGTCTTGGAAAGATGCACGGAAGAGCCTTTGATATTTTGCAGATTGGCATCGAGGTTCAAATCCACTTCAACATTCGGATGAAAGCGTTTTAATGTTTCATATTCAGGACTGTTTAAATACTCTTTAATGGTCAGATTCAGGTTGACCACCTCTTTGATCGGCACCCCCCGTCGGGCCAAGGTTAAGAGATCCAGCACAATGGCGGCCGCTCTTTCTCCAGCCTTTTTTACATTCACGATCGATTTTTTCAAAGGACTGTCTTTGGGCAAATCCAGCAACATAATCTCGGGATAGCCGATAATGCTGGCCAAAAGATTGTTGAGATCGTGCGCCACGCCGCCGGCCAAAGTCCCGATGATTTCCATTTTCTGGGCTTGCTGGAGCTGACCTTCCAAAACTTGCTTCTCGCGGGCCGATTTTTTGAGGGCGGTGATATCATTGCCGATGGAAAGAATTTCATTAAGTTGACCCTCTTCAGTGAAAATCATTTTATGGGTCCAGGTGATCCAGGCCTTATCGCCGTTTTTAAGAATGGTTTCCGTCTCGGTGGCCAATTGGTGATTGGGATCATTTCGCAAAAAATTCAATAATTCTTCAAAATCGATTCGGCCGGCTTCATTGGTGGAAAAAACAGTTCCCAACGCATTGGCTCCGATAACATCTTTTGCAGTGAACCCAAAAAATCGCTGTGCAAATTCATTGAAAAAAGTGATTTCACCGTTTAGGTTCATACGCATAATAATACTGTTGGAGTTCTCAACCAGATCGCGGTATTTTTTCTCGCTTTCCTGCAATCGCTGGAAGGAAAGGGCGTTAATGATACTGATCGCCAATTGTGATGCGACTCCGTTAAGCAGATTCAGGTCGCTTTGGGTAAAAGGAGCCCTGATTTTCGGATTATCCACCGCCAATACGCCTAAAGGTCTTTGCTCATAAACAATAGGAACGCAAATAAGAGATCGAACACCCAATGTTTTTATTATTGCTTGGCTCCTCTCAGAGAATTCCTGAATATTTTTACCAATATCATCGATCATGAATGGCTTTTGCTCTTTAAATGCCAAGACAAAAGGTCCTTTCGAAGAAGGGTTATTTAGATGGAACTCGCTTTGTTCCAAAATCGATTTTTGTTCTTCATTGTAACCATAGCTGACAGCATAAACAAGACTGGCGCCATCTTTATTCGCAAGCATAATCAAGCCGCGTTCAAAGCTAAGACGTCGCTCTATTATTACGATCACTCTGTGTATTAAATCGTCAATACTCATGATGGCGGATATAGCCTGGCCGATTTCATGAATGAGTAAGGCGTTTTCATGGCGAATATTGATCTCGTCCAATAAATCTTTGGCAGCATTGCCTTGGGTTTTGATTATGTTGATTAATTCGCGTTTTTCAAGGTGGCCGGCATACATGGCGACGACGGTAATGATGATAATCAACGACAGATTCAGATCCAACCAAAGAGGAATGGATAAAAATGGAAAAAAGCAGAAAGAAATTATACTGCAAAATAAAAAAGAGAAATTCCGCAAACGTTTCCAGAGCAAAGAAGGAGAGTTTTTCCAGCTGATAATATACCGGCAACATTTATCGCCTTTATGAATGCATTCAGGATGATCTACTTTGGCAAATTCATTGGTGAACCACTTTGCCAAAGCCTCAAAGCTGCCCATGCGGTTTTCGCATTGATAAGGTTTTTCATTTACATTAATGGACGGCTTGGAGGTTATTTCAACTTTATTGATAGCCAATCGGTTCGATTTGATCAGGGCTCCGCGGCTGAGGGTCGGGTAAATTTTTTCCATCAAAAGATAGACGGAGGCAATATTCATTAAACCGATCATATATTGCTTGGCAGTCCCCAGCGCCTTGGAGGATGAGGCAAACCGGCCGACCTCTCTTGATATATTGGGATCGCCTGTTTTTTCAACTAAAATGTCATGCAAAAGATCGGCGTTTTGTTGTGTAAACCAAAACCCGGAATCATTAATTTGATAAATAGTTAATTTTGAATAGGTCAAAATTGAATCGATATCCAAACTCGGATAAGCGGTCCGCAAATATTCAATGTAATTTTTAATCAGGCGGCTGTTATATAATGGAATTTCAATATCCATAGTCTGAAAACTCGAATGATGGTTTAATTTTATATTAATTCCAATAAGTTATTCTGTATCTTTCCTGCATGTGCACGGCCAGACGGTAAAAATGTGAGGCTTTGCAAATCCAAATCGCGTATTGTTTCTTGCACGGAATCTTTTGCATTATAATATAATCAAAAGGATAAATCAAAACAGGAATTTGTCCCGTACGGTATCGGTGCATTAATTGCGAAAGGGCATTGGTAAGAATTTTCCACGGTACTAATTTCGTTTTAAGGATGATAACTTTAATATTATTTAATAGATCAGACATATTTAAACCGGAATTGGATAGATCCAGAAGAAGAATTGCATACGGTTCGCCATTATAGCACAAGCTAAATTTTTTTAATTTTCGAAATAATCCCAATTGTTCATATACTGATTCAAGAGGTTGCCGGTCCAAATCGGTTTTGTCCAGATCCATGGCTTTTAATAACAAACCGCCGGATGTTTTTTGATAGAAATCGGACAATAAATTCAGGTCCGCGGTATCGGCCGAACGAAGCGACCATTCGGTATTCAGCGGCGAATAAATAGTCGGCAAAAGTTTCTCAAAGTAGCCCCAGAGATCCATGGAACATATTCCGGGATCGGCTTGATTGCGACAAAACCCGCCAAAAACCCTTTCCGGAAATTTATTATCCGGCCTAAAATAAGCCATCAAAAAATCGGTGTTCAAAGACGGTAAACGATGCATATCAATAAAATAGTGCAGAATATGCTTTACAAGCAGAAAACCAACCGGTTTGTTATCGGTCACTTTTGCCGCATGATGATGGATCAACCATGTTTTTTCATAGGCACGCACCATAGAAAGATGACCGCAAAGAAAGTTGTTTTTTTGATAAGTAAGATGGCACGCAACCTCTTTATCTCCTTGATAGAGGAGTTGGTATGTTTTCTTTATATCGTTCTTAATGGATTTCATATGAAGATATTTTTTCGGATATATAAAATTGATTTTAAAGAAAAAATCCCACAAAACATCCATATCCATTCGATTATTCAGATAAACATTGCCATCAAGCGCATGATTTAGCATTTTTTGCAGGCGATTATAGTTGGGCATGTCCATATCCGAGATCGAAAATCCGCATCGGACAATATGATTATTTTCAAGCCGGCAATAAACGGTCTTTGCGGAACATTGCAGTGAAAACAGATCTGAAAATTGTATACGTAGGTCCGGTATGGCCATGCCTTCCATGAAAACGCTCTCTTCTTCATTTTCACATACGGAAAATCCGGCGGAAGAAATATCCGCTATTTCGAAATGAAATCGTTTTTGAAGAAGAGGATGCAGAAAATCCGCCGAAGGAGCGGGGCTGAAGCGCAGGCGTGGATTTCGAAATTGACGTTTGTTGGGCGCAATCGGATTTGAATTCTGAACGAATTTTAGAACTATTTCTCTATCGTCTCGGTGCGGGTTAACGGTCTCGCGGATCGAATAACACAGACACGAATGGCATAATTCCATGCCGTGATAAAATGAAATACATATGGGAGCGTCCTTGCTGAAGCGGAATTCCATCGATGATTTGATTCTTACGCGGCAATCAAAAGAACTGAATTCCAATAAAAGGCCCCGGCTTATTTGGGCGTCCTGCAATAAGGCGACATGAACGGCGCCGCGGCAAAGATGACGTCTGATTTGGCGTTGATTGACCTCGTACCCGGCATCGGGCAGATGAATCACAAAATGCTTGTTTTCTTGGGAGATCAAAAATGTCGGCATTAAAGCCAAATTCTTGCCGTCATCTATTGCGAGATGGGTTAATTGATGGGTCCGGTTGTTAAAAGCGGAATCCGTTTTATCTGAAAAAGAACAGGCGACGGTCGTTTCGGTGCAAAATTTTATTTTTGCCCGAAGCAACATTTTTTCTTGAGTATGGATATCTTGAAAGAAGATCTGGAAAGCGTCGCCGGTAAAGTGAAGCTGATTGAGTTTATTGACGATATCTTGTTGGTCGATCGGCCTGACGTGTTTCGGATCGTTCAGGATTTCTTTGTTTTCAAACGGCCAATCCCATAACCATTCGCTATATGGGTCATGCCTTAGAACATTCTCTCCCATCATTGCTACCTCCTTTCTTCAATATTCCGCAATCCGTTGCTATTAAAGACAGGTGGTCGATTCGGTTTCAGATGAACTAGGGTGTCAAAAATTCATTCCGATCAAGTTTATAAAATATCCGCGATAAATTCCTCTTTTGAATAATGACGGTAACGTTCCATATCGTGCAAATGCAAAGCGTCTCTTGCAAACGAAAGTACTTTATCATAATCGAAAAATAAATTCATCTGCTTATAGCAATCCGCAAACAATCTTTTCGGCCGATAGGATTTGTATTTGCATTCGACGATCGATAAAGGTATTTGCTTTTCTTGAACGAATTTGACAATTTCGGGGTCATTGTATTTCAGCAGCGGTTTAAAGATGGAATAGCCTTCTTTCATGACAAGGTATGGATAAAAACGTTGAGACGTTTGCACGAAACGATCCTGCAATTTTTTTCCGCCGATTGTTGGAGAGGTTTCCGATGTGCGCGATGATAAGCTCGAAAACAACAACTGCTCCAGTGAATAACTCACGAGGTCCCATAAAGTGAATCCGACAATGATAACCACCGAATCGAGTTTTTTAAAATTTCGATCTAAAAACTCCAAAAAATGTTCTCTTTTTCTTTGATGGCAAACAATACAGGGATTCAAACCGTCTTTTCGCGCAAGCTCAAATTCATCATCCGTGTGATCAAGCGTATGCCAATTGATTTTCACGCCCCTTGCATTCCAATAGCGATCTAATTTGAAGCTTTCTTCCGCGGTAAACACATGCACCGGAAATAAAAAAGCGTGCGTCTGAAAGGTGAAAGAGAATTCTTTACCGGCTTGTATGAGAAATTCCAAAATGATCGAGCAGTCTTTGCCTCCGGTAAAGGCTATCAAAACCTCTTTTTGGGGAAAAGTCTCCAAAATGGATCGATTTTCGTTTTTCCAGCTTTCATAACTGAGATCCACTGTGACCTCATGATCCTTTGCCAGAATTCGATTAAGCTGCATCTTTATTTGGTTTCCTTTATGAATTTGGTGGATCTGATTAAACCATTTCTCTGAATTACACTGGTTTTATTTTTTTAGTTTTAAGTTTAATATTAATGTTATTTAAGCTAAATATAATACATTTTAAAAATATAAATATTATTTTTATTAACAATTAATTTATTCTAATGTAATATCTTTCATCTATGTAAATGATTTAATTATTCTAACTTTAAATAATCTCATGCATAATTAATCAGATTGTATTATAGAAAAGTATATGAGAATGACAATTGTGTGTCAATAAGCAAATCATATACCATATCTTGTTAATGTTATGGGGTTCTCTAAATAGTGACCTTTTTAGAAATTTTCTGTTTGTATATGGCCGGTTTTAAAGGGGGACTCCTAATTGAAAAGATGAATTTAATGTTTTTTAGACCCAATTTCTTTCTTGGGAATCGCTATTTTTATAAAAATGCAAATTTTATCAATGAAGTATCAAATATTTGCATGATTCAGAGTCATTTAATAAAAAAAACTTGATATTCATAAAAAACCAACTATAAATAGGCACTAGTTTGTATAGGATCTCTCTCTAATTAATTTGAGTTTCGATTTGTTCCCTTAGGGAAACAAAATGGCATATATCTTTTAAAAGGAGGGAAGTATGAAAAAAATTTTAGTAGTTTTGGCGGTGTTTTTTTTAACAGTTTTTTCATTTTCAGTGGCCATGGCTGCGCAAAAGGGTGAACTTAAGATCGGCAACGGCGCCGAACCCGAATCTATCGACCCCAGCCTCCAACAAGGTGTTTTGGAGCATCGCATCCACATCGCGCTTTTTGAAAACCTGACAACCGTAAACCCCAAAGATGCCTCACCTCTGCCGGCCCTTGCCAAGAGCTGGAAAATCAGCAAAGACGGCAAAACCTATACCTTCAACCTTAGAAAAACCACCTGGAGCGACGGCGTGCCGGTTACGGCTCAGACCATCGTGAAATCCTGGTTAAGAACCCTTGATCCCAAAACAGCTGCTCCTTATGCCTGGTTCCCGGCTATGTTCATTGCCGGCGCCGAAGCCTTTAATGCCGGCAAAAATGCCGATCCGAACTCCGTGAAAATCAAAGCGGTTAACGATTTGACCTTTGAAATGGAATTGGTCGGGCCGTTGCCTTATGTTTTGGGCGCTTTGGAACACCCGGCTTTCTCATTGATTCCCATGCATGTAGTTGAGAAATTCGGCAAAGACTGGACCCTGCCGGGCAATATGGTCAGCAACGGACCTTTTATGCTGGAATCATGGAAACCCCAGGATAAATTGACCGTGGTCCCGAACCCGAAATATTGGGACAAAGACAAGGTCAAATTGGCCAGAATCATTTATTATCCGATCGATGACAACAATACGGCCCACAAGATGTTCCTGAACGGCGAATTGCATTGGACCGATACCATTCCGCTGGATCAGACCGAAGCGGCCTTGGCCCGGGACGATTCCTACAATGCCCCTTATCTCGGCACCTATTATTATATGTTCCAATGCGAAAAGAAACCTTTTAACGATGCCAAAGTCCGCAAAGCACTTACGATTTCAATCAATCGCAAAGAATTGACCAAAAAAGTCTCCAAAGCCGGTGAAATTCCGACCTATGTGATGGTTCCCCCCATGGCCGGATACAAAAACGTTATGGGTAACAAAGAAGATGTCGAACGCGCCAAGAAGCTGTTGTCCGAAGCCGGTTTCCCGGGCGGCAAGGGCTTCCCCAAGTTCGAGCTGGTTTATAACACCAATGAAGCTCATAAGAAAATTGGCGAATATATTCAGCAACAATGGAAAGAAAACCTGGGCATCGAGTGCACCCTGGCCAACCAGGAATGGAAGACCTATCTGGCCAATACCAATGCCGGTCAATTCGAAGTGGCCCGCAAAGGATGGATCGGCGACTATCAGGATCCCAATACATTCCTGGATATGTTCGTGACCGGCGGCGGCATGAACGGCGGCAAATACAGCAACAAGGAATATGACGCTTTGATCAAACAGGCGGCTGAAGGCATTGATGCGAAAGGCAAGCTTATGAAACCGGCCGAGAGAATGACCCTTCTGTCAAAAGCAGAAGACATTTTCATCACCCAGGATCAGGGCATTATGCCGATTTATCATTACACGACCAAAGGTATGATCAGCAAAAATGTAGTCGGTTGGTATACCAATGTCATGAACCTGCATCCGCTTAAAGAAGTTTCCCTTAAGTAATATTGTCTTAGATAACGAAAAAGAGCCGGTTGAATTATAACCGGCTCTTTTTAATGATTTCAATATATAGACGGTTACAAGAAGCGAATATTCGTGTAGTTTCCGATTGATTCACTCGATTTCAGAATAAGGCATTCCATGACTAAATTTATTATAAAAAGACTTTTGAGTATATTCCCGACGTTGCTTATCGTTATTACGATTTGTTTCTTTTTAGTCCGTATGGCTCCGGGCGGACCGTTCGATCTGGAAAAGACCCTGCCTAAGGTCATCCAGGACAATATGAAAAAGAAATACCATATGGATGAACCCCTATGGAAGCAGTATGGCCGTTATGTTACCGATTTGGTGTTTAAATTGGATTTTGGCCCTTCCTATCGCTACCAAGACCATGACGTCAGCTATTATATCGGGAAAAGTCTCCCGAATTCCGCGATGTTGGGCATTATTGCGCTTTCCCTGGCGGTTTTTCTGGGCGTGGGTGTCGGTATTATTTCCGCTTTGAAGCAAAACACATTAGCCGATTACATACCCATGAGCATTGCCGTTATCGGCATATCCGTGCCCAATTTCGTGGTCGGTCCCGTATTGATGTATTATCTGGCTTTGAAGTGGCAATGGTTGCCTACTTCCGGATGGATTATGGAAGGCGGACCGAAAACGATCATCATGCCGGCGATCACCTTGTCGCTGGTCTTTTTTGCCTATATTGCCAGACTTTCACGATCGAGTCTCCTGGAAGTGCTTCGCAGCGATTATATCCGGACTGCCCGGGCCAAAGGCCTGAGCGGCCGAGTGGTTATATTCAAACACGCCCTGAAAGGGGCTATGCTGCCGGTCGTCAGTTATTTAGGACCGGCTTTTTCTTTTATTATCACGGGCTCCGTGGTCGTGGAATCCATTTTCCGAGTGCCCGGATTGGCCAAATTTTTTGTCCAATCCGCATTGAACCGCGATTACACCTTACTCTTGGGAGCGCTCATTATTTATTCTTCTATCTTGATGGTCGCGAATTTTGTTGTCGATGTGGCCTATTCGTTCATTGATCCGCGAATTTCTTATAAGTAAGGAGAACTGTTTTTGAACACGCAAGAAAAAAACAACTCACAACCCGTAAACGAGTTTAATCAACCGATCAAAGGCGTCAGCCTGAATCTGGATGCCTGGCGCAGATTAAAAAAGAACAAGATGGCGATCGGCGGCCTTTTTGTCGTTCTTTTTTATATTTTGATTGCATCCCTCGCATTTATACCCGGTTTCCCCATTCATTCTTACGATAAAATCATTCTGGATCATCAACATCTGCCTCCTTCTCTGACCAAAACCGCGGGTGATCTTTTATATGAAAAAACAGAAAAGAAACTGTCGGCCATTGCAAAGAAGAGGGGGCGGGAATCTCTCAATGAAGAGGAAATTCAGGAACTGAAAGATCTGCGGCACCAGATCGAGAACGAAACCATGGAAGAAGACGGCAAGACCATTAAAGTGCATCAACGCCGTTATCTTTTCGGAACCGATTATCACGGCCGGGATATGCTGGCCCGGATCGTTTTCGGCAGCCAGGTTTCCATCGGGATCGGAATCGTGGGAACCTTGACGGCCATGCTGATCGGAATCACCATCGGTTCCATTGCCGGCTATAGCGGCGGACGGACCGATTACTTTTTGGTGCGTTTTATCGACATCATGTACAGTCTGCCCTATATGATTTTGGTCATTATTTTTATGGCGATGTTCAAAAGCGATAATCAGATTCAGCGCATTATTAACCTTTATATCGCCATTGCCATGGTGAGTTGGCTGACCATGGCGCGGATCGTACGCGGGCAATTTATTTCCTTGAAAAATTCCGAATTCGTGGAAGCCGCCCGATCCATCGGCGCCAGCAAGACGCATATCATCATCCGGCATATCCTGCCGAACACTCTGGGTATTATTATCGTATTTTCAACGCTTTCCTTCCCCCAATTTATTTTGGCTGAAGCGTTTCTTTCATTTTTGGGCTTAGGTATTTCCGCTCCTTTTGCTTCTTGGGGGTCTTTGATCTCCGATGCCGTGGAAGGCATGGATCTGTTCCCCTGGCGGCTGTTCTTTCCCGCCGCCGCCATGACGATCTTTTTATTCGCCATGAACTTTTTAGGGGACGGTTTGCGCGATGCCTTCGATCCCCAAAGCAAAAATAGATTGTAAAGGAGATTGAATCTTTTGAATAATAAAAAAGATATGATCCTGCAGGTTAAAGACTTACAAACCTATTTCAAAACCGACGAAGGAGTCGTGAAAGCCGTTAACGGCGTTTCGTTCGATCTGCGCGCCAACGAAACCCTTGGACTGGTCGGGGAATCGGCTTGCGGTAAATCCGTGACCAATCTTTCCATTATGCGACTGATTCCAACGCCTCCGGGTAAAATCGCCGGTGGAGAAGTCATATTCGAGGGACAGGATATCCTGAAAATGAGCGATGCGGAGATTCGAGCTCTTCGGGGTAATAAGATTTCCATGATTTTTCAGGATCCCATGACTTCGTTGAATCCTTTTCTGCGTATTTCCACCCAGCTCTCGGAAACCATTATGCTCCACCAGGGGTTAAGCAAATCCGAAGCCCATGAGAAATCGATTCAGATGTTGAAAGTGGTCGGCATTCCTTCCCCGGAAAAACGCGTCAACGATTATCCCCATCAATTTTCAGGCGGTATGCGCCAGCGGGTTATGATCGCCATGGGCTTGAGCTGCAATCCCAAAATTCTGATCGCGGATGAACCGACGACAGCCCTAGATGTGACCATCCAGGCCCAAATTCTCGACCTCATGCGGGATCTAAAGGACAAATTCAATTCGGCTATAATCCTGGTCACTCATAACCTGGGCGTGGTGGCCGGTATTTGCGATAATGTCTGTGTGATGTACGCCGGTCGGATCGTGGAGAAGGGCACCAGTGAAGAAGTTTTTCACGACCCCAGACATCCGTATACCAAAGGCTTGTTAAAATCCATACCGAGGCACGATCAGGAAAAAAAGGAAAGACTTTATTCCATTGAAGGTCAGCCGCCCAACCTGATCAATTTGCCCGCTTGCTGTCCTTTTCATCCGCGTTGCGCCCATAAAAGCAATATTTGCACCCAACAATATCCCGGAACGGTAAAATTGGATGATAATCGCGAAGTCAGTTGTTGGCTTTTTCAAAGCCATTAAAGAGGAGGAGACGAGTGACTGCTGCAAGTCCTTTATTGGAAGTTAAAAATTTGAAACTCCATTTTCCCATCGAAGAAGGGGTGTTATTTAGAAAACAGGTCGGCGCCATTCGCGCCGTGGACGGTATTGATTTTGAAATCCAGCCCGGTGAAACCCTCGGCCTGGTCGGAGAATCCGGTTGCGGTAAATCCACGGCGGCCCGGGCCATTGCTCAACTTTATCAGCCCACAGCCGGTGAGGTTTTTTTCGATGGAGTTGACTTAACCAAACTCCACAAAGCCGATCTCCTGAAGGCCCGTAAAAACATTCAGATGATTTTTCAGGACCCTTATGCTTCG
>Ga0105099_10002055_pt1 | contig 12181 bp, 5 predicted proteins | sample PPLLak3cmMay2015_2_FD_79138 | JGI IMG/M metagenome (GOLD analysis project Ga0105099, IMG submission 79138) | Freshwater sediment microbial communities from Prairie Pothole Lake near Jamestown, North Dakota, USA - PPLs Lake P8 Core (1) Depth... | ecosystem: Environmental > Aquatic > Freshwater >...
AACAATGAATACCGGAAAGCCCTGGAATTCTTTACAATTGCATCAGCAAGGTCTGAGAAGAACAATGATGCGGAAATGCTGGTGCATTCAAGGAACTGGGCAGGATATATCCATTCACAGCTGGGAGAATCAGAGAATGCAATAGAGCTTTTGCTGGACAACCTGGATTTTGCACGAAAAAACCGTGTTGACAGCTACATTTCCGAAACAAGCATGATGCTCGGTTTCGCCTACCGCGACAGCCGTGACAATACAAATGCAATGAAATACTTCACTGTTGCAAAGGAATCGGCAGAAAGTACAGGCAGTGATGAAAACATGTCTGCAATCCTGGGCGAGATAGGGAACCTGCATACTGAGGCAGGGAACATAGAAGAGGGGCTTAAGTATCAGTTCAAAGCACTGGAGATGAGGACAAAGGTTAATGACAGCACAATGATGGGATATTCCTACAACGACATTGCAAACAGCTATTACCTGAAAAAGGACTATAACAGGGCGATCCGCTATTTTGAAGAGAGCCTTTTGCTTCATAAACACATGAAGAATGAATGGGCTTCATTCTATAGCTATATTAATCTGGCTTCGGTATTCAGCGATATAAGGGAATTCGGATTGCAGAAAACCTATCTTGATTCTGCAAAAACTCTGGCCGATAATCTGAGAATGAAGCCGGTATACCAGCTATACCATGAAAACTGCCTTCAATACTTTGAAAATATAAATGACTTTAAAGAGGTTTATAATCATTACAAATTGCTTATTGCATACAGCGATTCCCTTGAGAGTGAAGAGATGTCAAGGCGGATAGCTGAAATTACTGCCAGGTATGATGCTGAAAGGAAAGACCGCGAAATTGAACAGCAAAAAGTAATTAACCGGAAACTGAAGCTCCTTACTTTTCTGTTAGTTACGGGGATTGCGTTACTTGTTGCTGTAACGATTCTTCTTATCCGCTATTATATTATAAAGAAAAAGGTAAATGCGATACTTGAACAGAAAAACAGGGAAATCATTGAGAAGAACGAGATACTTCAGAAGAATTCCAGGGAAATACTCACCCAGCGTGATGAGCTTCAGTTTCAACGGGACGAGTATCAGAAACTTAACGCAACCAAGGATAAATTCTTTTCAATTATCGCACACGACCTTAAAAACCCTTTCTCAGGACTGATAGGGCTTACGGATATTCTTATTTCTGACAACAAGTCATTTTCTGAAGAAGAACTTAAGGAAGTATATTCCGATCTTAACCAGACATCCAGGGTAACTTACTCGCTGCTTGAAAACCTGCTTCTATGGGCAAGAAGCCAGACAAAAAGCCTTCATATCGAACCTGAGATAATTAATGCCGGGAATCTCAACAGTGAAATTATCGCTCTTTATGAAAAACAGGCGAAAGCCAGAAACATTAAAATTACCTGTGATACTGAACCGGGGCTTGAATATATCGCCGACCTCAATATGATCCGCACAGTTATGAGAAACCTTGTTTCAAATGCTGTAAAATTCACAAATGAGAATGGCATGATCTCAATTAAAGGAAGAAAAGAGGGGAAATATGCTGCAATATCTGTTGAAGATACCGGAATAGGGCTTGATGAGAAGAGCGTTAACCAGATATTCAGAATAGACGTAAACACCTCATTAATCGGAAATCATCACGATAAAGGCAGCGGACTGGGACTTATCTTGTGCAAGGAATTTGTTGAACTGAATGGAGGAGGGATTACAGTTGAAAGCACTCCCGAAAAAGGGAGCATTTTCACGTTTACCGTTCCTGTACCAGAATATAAATCAACGATATGATAAGAATAAAACACTTGCTCATACTTATGTTGCTTGTGACCGGATGTCACAGGTCAGCTGACAAAACCGCAAATCAGATTTCCCTTGCAGGTGAATGGCAGTTCAGGATCGATTCACTCGACCAGGGGATTGAAAAGAAATGGTACCAGGAGACATTCAGTGAGACTGTTCGTCTACCCGGCTCCATGGCCGAAAACGGTAAAGGTTATGAGGTCACGGTAAATACTGACTGGGTCGGGGATATTGTTGACCGGTCGTACTTCACTGATAAGAAGTATGAAAAATATCGTCAGCAGGGTAATATTAAGATCCCTTTCTGGCTTAAATCTGTACTATATTATAAAGGTGTAGCATGGTACCAGAGAGATGTTGATATTCCTCAGGATTGGGAAGGTAAGCATATAACGCTTTTCCTTGAAAGATGCCACTGGGAGTCAACGGTTTTTATCAACGGGAACATTGCAGGTTCGCAAAACAGTCTTGCTGCACCTCATAAATATAACATCACTGAACTTCTGAAACCAGGGAAGAACCTGATCAGCATCCGGATGGATAACAGGGTGATCATCCCGATAGGTGTAAACTCACACAGCATAAGTGACCATACCCAATCGAACTGGAACGGAATAACAGGTGAAATAAGCCTGATCCCAGGTCCCGAAGTCTTTATTGATGACATAAAGGTTTTTCCGGATATAAAGAATGAAACGGCCAGGGTAATCGTAAGCGTTAAGAATCCCGGCAATGTCGATTTCAAGGGCAAGGTTAAGATAAAGGCAAGCTCTTTCAACTCTGACAGGGATCAGAATGTTCCCGGCGAAAATTTAACAATTGTTACAAATGCCGATAAGCAGCAGCTTGTCATTAATTATGAGATCCCGAAGCCGCAGCTCTGGAGCGAATTTGATCCTGCAATGTACAACCTGTCAGTTACCCTCAGGGAAACCGGCAAAGGGATCATTGATGAACAGGCAGTTGATTTTGGAATGCGCGAATTCAGGGCAAACGGCACCAGGTTTGAAGTCAACGGCCTGCCGGTTTTCCTGAGAGGAACTACAGAGTGCTGCATTTTCCCGCTGACCGGATATCCGCCATCTGATTATACCTCATGGGAAAGAGTGCTTAAGACAGTTAAGGACTATGGACTCAACCATGTGAGGTTCCATTCATTCTGTCCGCCTGAAGCTGCATTTGAGGCAGCCGACAGACTCGGTATTTATTTTCATATTGAATGCAGTTCGTGGGCAAACCAGGGAGCCACTGTCGGAGACGGAACCCCGGCTGATGAGTTTATATACAAAGAGAGTGACAGGATAATGCAGGAATACGGCAATCATCCTTCGTTTTGCATGCTGGCGTATGGCAATGAGCCCGGAGGAGATAATCAGGAGAGATACCTCGGTGAGTTGATATCATACTGGAAGTCAATTGATAACCGCAGGGTTTATACTTCAGGAGCTGGCTGGCCGATAATACCCGAAAATGATTATAACCTGCATCCTGAACCGAGGATCCAGCACTGGGGCGAAGGACTTGGGAGCATAATCAATTCACAACCGCCGCAGACACTGTTCGACTTCACCAGTTTTGTTTCGCAGTACAATATCCCCACAGTAAGCCATGAAATCGGACAATGGTGCGCATATCCCGATTTCAGGGAGATTGAAAAATATACAGGTGTCCTGAAACCCTCAAACTTTGAGATATTCAAAGAAACCCTTGAAGGAAACTACATGGGAAAACAGGCAGAGGATTTCCTGATGGCATCAGGTAAACTTCAGGTATTATGTTATAAAGCCGATATTGAAGCAGCTTTGAGAACTCCGGGATTTGCCGGATTTCAGATTCTGCAGCTTCATGATTTCCCCGGACAGGGAACGGCCCTCGTGGGGATACTGAACCCGTTCTTTGAATCGAAAGGATATGTAACCCCGGAAGAGTTCAGGATGTTCTGTAACGAGACAGTTCCTCTTGTCAGGATGAAGAAACTTATATATAACGGCGGTGAGGCATTTGAGCCGCGTATTGAAATAGCGCATTTTGGTGCGAAGCCCATATATAACGCGGAAATACTTTGTCAGCTGAAAGATGCCGGGGGAAAAATCCTGCGTGAGGAGCTGATGAGAATGGACGAAATAAAGACCGGGAATGATAATATAGTTGGGGTATTTGCGATGGATTTGCCCCGGTTTGAAGAAGCTCACAAACTTACATTTGAGGTTTCAATCAGAGGTACGACATTCATGAACTCATGGGAAGTGTGGGCATATCCGGCTGAAACTAAAACTGAAACAGGTAAGGTTTTTATTACCGATAAGCTTGACAGGAACACAGAGGATATTCTGAGAAATGGAGGGTCGGTTTTGCTTTTGACATATGGGAATGTCGGTAAAACGAAAGGAGCCCAGGTAGCCATCGGGTTTTCAAGTATATTCTGGAACACAGCCTGGACCAACAACCAGGCTCCGCATACACTGGGAATATTATGTGATCCGGAGCATCCTCTTTTCAACGGCTTTCCGACGGAATATCACAGCAACTGGCAGTGGTGGGATCCGGTTACTCATTCACAGGCTATGATACTGGACGGATTTCCTGCTGAGCTTAAACCGCTTATACAGCCTATCGACACCTGGTTTGAGAACAGGCGTCTTGCACTGGCCTTTGAAGCAAAGTCAGGCGGGGGGAGGCTGATGGTTTGCAGCATAAACATGAAGGACAGCCTCGGTCAGCGGCCTGTTACGAAGCAACTTATAACCTCGATGCTGAATTACATGAACAGTGATTCTTTTGATCCTGAGGTAGTTGTTGATCTGAATAAAATAAAGGACCTTACTGAAAAATAAAGTAATCTCTGTGGCCCTCAGTGTCTTCTGTGGATCTCCGTGCAACTCCGTGGTTTTGATTTATTTCTTATATTTCAATGAAATTGTATGACTGATATGAGAACAAACATGTCAATACGGTTAAAAAGGATTTATTTCGGTTTGATTTTAGTGTTTCTCACACTAATATATCATAACTGCACCACCCGGTCAGAAGCTGGTAAAAGTAATTTCGATATAGTTATTCTGAATGGCAGAGTCATTGATCCTGAATCAGGACTTGATGCTGTCAGGAATATCGGTATAAACGAAGGGAAGGTTCAGGAGTTGACGACAAAGACAATAACTGGAAAAACTCTGATTGATGCCAGAGGACTGGTTGTCGCTCCGGGATTCATCGACATTCATCAGCATGGTCAGGATGCAGAGAACTACAGGTATAAGGTGATGGATGGCGTTACGACAGCCCTGGAGCTTGAGATGGGGACAGCTGATGTTGACAGATGGTATAGTGAAAGGGAGGGTAAAACGATCATAAATCACGGCGTGAGTGTAGGGCACGTTCCGTTGAGGATAGATCTGATGGATGATCCGGGCAGCTTTGCTCCCCTGGCAGATGCGGCATACAGAGAGGCAACAAACGAAGAGATTGATCAGTTAAAGAAAGAGATTGAACACGAACTTGATCGTGGAGGAATAGGTGTCGGGTTCGGCCTGATGTATACTCCTGCAGCATCACACTGGGAGATACTGGAGATGTTCAGGGCAGCGGCAAAGTATGATGCACCATGCTATGTCCATATCCGTTATGCCGGCCTGAAGGAGCCTAACAGCTGCATTGCCGCACTTGAAGAGGTAATCTCGGCAGCGGCAGTCACGGGAGCGCCGCTTCATGTTGTTCATGTCACAAGCATAGGGTTCAGCCAGACACCCATGATGCTTCAGATGATCTCTGAAGCACAGTCGAGGGGGCTGGATGTCACCGTTGAGTGCTATCCGTACCCGGCAACGCAAACCTTGATTGAGTCAGCTATTTATGACGGTGACTGGAGAGGATCGTGGGGCATAGATTACTCTGATCTTCAGTGGATAGAGACCGGGGAGAGACTGACGGAAAAAAGTTTTGCTGACTACAGGAAGAGAGGAGGGATGGTGATTGCACATTCCATCCCTGAGGAAGTTGTGAGATCCACGATATCTAACCCTGATGTAATATTAGCAAGTGATGGTATGCTGTCGGAGGGTAAAGGTCACCCTCGGGGGGCAGGTTCATTTTCGAGGTTAATGGGAAAATATGTGCGGGAGGAGGGTGTAATTTCACTTGAGGATGGTATTAAAAAGATTACCCTGATGCCTGCACAGCGGCTTGAAAAGATAGCACCTGTTTTCAGGAACAAAGGCCGCATATGTACAGGAGCCGATGCAGATATCACGATTTTCGATTCTGAACGGATCATTGATCAGGCGACTTATGAAGAGCCGGCATTGTATTCAAAGGGGATTCAGTATGTTCTTGTCAATGGGGTCATTGTCGTTAATGATGGCAGGCTTGTGGAGGGGGTTTTTCCGGGGAAAGGGGTAAGGGGGGAGGTCAGTAAGTAAGACTGTTGCGGGCTTTGCCAGCCGAAGCTTCAGCGAAGGCTGGTTGCAAGTTGCGTGGTGCAAGTTGCGGGTTGCATGTTTCTGGTTCCCCTCCTGGGAGAGCCTGTCCCGTCCTCTCCGACTCTCGCCTTCGCTATGCAGACGCTCTGTTCTGCAGAAAATAATACGTTGAATAATAAATATATTCCTGCAATCTTAATATATCATGTTGTAATTGCAGGGATTATTTCTATATTTGCTGAAAATCCCCTTCATGGTAAAGAGACAGATAACTAAAAAAATACTTAAACTACTTGATCATTTTCCGGCGGTAGCAATTATAGGGCCAAGGCAGGTAGGAAAAACAACTCTTGCTAAAAGTCTGCAGAAATTGATGGCCAGGAAATCAGTCTACCTGGATCTGGAAATCTATGAAGATCTGTCGAAGCTGGCTGCACCATCACTATTTCTTGAAAGCAGGTCAGATAAATGTATTATAATTGATGAAATTCAGAAACGGCCTGACCTTTTTCCGGAACTGAGGTCATTGATCGATAGGAAAAGAATACCAGGACGGTTTTTGATGTTAGGCAGTGCCAGCCCTCAGTTGTTAAAACAAAGTTCAGAGTCTCTTGCCGGCAGGATAGCCTATGTTGAGTTAACACCACTTAATATCGAAGAACTTAGTGGCGAAAGCATGGACGACCTCTGGTTAAGAGGAGGTTTCCCGGATCCTTTTTTAACTGACAGTATTGAGATCAGGAGAGATTGGTTCAATTCATTTATCACAACTTATGTTGAAAGGGATCTTCCTCAGCTGGGATTGGTCACCTCCTCAATTCAATTAAGGAGGTTTATAAAAATGCTTGCAGGAATTCATGGAAATTTACTGAATCAGCAGATGCTGTCCCGATCGCTGGGTGTTTCTTTTACAACCATATCGAGATATCTTGATTATCTTGAGAATGCATTCCTGATCAGGCGTATTCTGCCTTATTATCTGAATATTAAGAAAAGGCTGATAAGGTCGCCAAAGATATACATACGTGATACGGGATTATTGCATCATTTGCTCAGTATTTCAGATCATGATCATTTATGGGACAGTGCATATATGGGATCATCATGGGAGTCATTTGTAATTCAGCAGATATATTCCTGTATGGGATCTCATCTGGATGCGTGGTTTTACAGAACACAGGATGGAACCGAATGCGATCTTTTGCTGACTTCAGGTAACAGGCCGGTAAGTTGCATTGAGGCAAAACTCTCCTTACTTCCGTCAAAATCAAAAAGTCTTACCATTGCTATAAAAGATCTTGGAACAAGTCAAAACTTTATAATAGTTCCCAAATGTGATGAATCATTTGAAATAAGCGAAAACATAACTGTTTGCCATCTTAAAGACTTTGTGGATAATTTTCTCCCAAAAATTTAAGAACGACCGCACGACTGCATGACTGCACGACTGCAAGACCTTTTTCACCACGGAGACCATACTACGCTACCTCCTCCGCTAAAGCTTCGGAGGTCAAAGAAAGCTTCGTATGGCAAAGCACGGAGATAGCGGAGATTTTCCCATAAATATCTCGCATATCGCCTATCGCATATAATACATTTTTGCCCTTTTCCTCTTCTCTCATTCTTTCCTGAGGCGGGTCGTTTTGCCAGCCTAATCCGGGGCGCAGGAAGCTCGCGAGCCGGATTTTTAGATATATGTTGATTCAAGACTACATATTATACTAAAATATGTTGTATATATACTACATATTGTATATATTTGTATTTTGATTCGCAAAGTACTTAAGTATGGAAAAATTGATTGAGAAATCTTTATCAAAGAGGAACAGGGTATCAATGAAGTTTAAAAGATACCTGTACAATGAAATTGAGTGGAACAACAGGCTTATTGGCATTAAAGGGGCAAGAGGAACCGGAAAGACTACGCTGATGCTTCAAAGATTAAAAAGTGTTCCCGGCAGCAGCGATATTGCAGTTTATATATCTCTGGATGACATATATTTCTCGGCTCATACACTGGTTGAATTTACAGACCATTTTGTAAAGTACGGAGGCAAATATTTGTTCATTGATGAAGTTCATAAATATAAGGGATGGGCAATGGAACTAAAAAATATTTATGATGATCATCAGGGGCTTTCGATCGTATTTACGAGTTCATCTGCTCTTGAAATATACAGGGGAGAGAGTGATTTGAGCAGGCGTGCAATTGTCTATAACCTTAATGAACTCTCATTGCGTGAATATATTACAATGATTCATGGCATTGAAATGTCAGCATTCACTTTGTCTGATATCCTGAAAAAGCATAATGAGATATGCGGAGATATAAACAGGCTGATTAAACCGCTGGTCATGTTTAATGAATACATCAGGTATGGCGCATATCCTTTTATTGCCGAAGGCAGGACAAAATATTTTGAAAGACTTGAAGTAATTGTGAATATGATAATTGAAAATGATCTTCAGTCTATAGTTGATATTGAATATCAGACTATAATAAAGTTGAAGAAGCTGTTATATATTGTGTCTGGCATTGTACCATTCAAGCCAAATATCGCAGAATTAAGCCGTAAGACAGGGACCTCGCGTGATCTTTTAATAAAGTATCTTGATTTGCTTGAAAAGGCGAACCTGATAAAACAGCTTCATTCAAATAAAAAAGGTATGGGTTATCTGGCCAAGCCCGAAAAAATATACCTGAGCAATACCACTTTGATGTATGCTCTGAACGAGGACAATGCAAATGTCGGGACAATAAGGGAGACTTTCTTCCTGAATCAGTTATCAGGCCGGCATATTGTATCATATTCAGAAACCAGTGATTTTTTAATTGATAATAAATATATTTTTGAAGTTGGCGGACAGAATAAAACCAGGGAGCAGATAAAAGGGATTAAGAACTCATATATTGCTGCTGATGGTTTAGAGTTTGGATTCAGGGATAAAATTCCTCTCTGGCTTTTTGGATTTCTGTATTAGAATTGTCCTGGTCAGTAAATATCTGGCCACCGATAAGATTGTCTTTGAGTATACGCTGTTCATGGTTGAACTGGTTATCGGACTGCAAAACCTTTTTCACCACACGGAGACCACGGAGTTCCACGGAGTTTTTCCAGGAAATATCTCGCATCTCGCCTATCGCATTTAATACATTCTTCTCCTCTTCTCCTTTTCCCGCCCTCCCGCCCTCCCGCCCTCTCACCATCCCGCTTTCCCGCCCTCCTTCTTCTTCGTCCCAACATTTCCGCGGCACGGAATTTCGTCTCTTCTTTCCTCAATCTCTCCCGTAGTCAAATAAGTTCGATTTATCTTGCTTTTAGCCGGAATTTGTAGTAACTTTTGTTGATATTTCTCTAAACCTGAGCGGAATGGGAAGATATTTTCTTAAAAGAACGGTTTTAATTTTCTTCTTTTTTCTAATTAAAATAAATCTTTGGCCTCAAACCTTTACCGATTCAGGGATTTCATTACCGGGTGTTTCAAACGGTTCTGTTGCATGGGGTGATTATGATAATGATGGAGACCTGGATATATTATTAACTGGTTATTCAGGATCTGGTAATATTTCTAAAATCTATGCCAATAATGGTGGTACTACTTTTACTGAACAGACCAGCTTTACATTGGCAAATGTTTCATATAGCTCAGTAGCATGGGGTGATTATGATAATGATGGAGATTTGGATATTTTGTTGACCGGATTAAACGATACAGAGGGAGCAATTTCAAGAATCTACCGCAATAACAATGATAATACCTTTAGCGAGCAACCAAGTATTTCAATAACTGGAGTTTATCAGGGATCAGTAGCCTGGAGTGATTATGACAATGATGGCGATCTGGATATTTTGGTGACTGGTCGGTCCAGTTCAGGGAGTATTTCTAAAATTTACAGCAACAATGGTAACAATAGTTTTGCCGAAGTAACAAGCATTGCATTAAATGGAATAACATATGGATCAGCAGCCTGTGGTGATTACGACAACGATGGTGATCTGGATATTTTATTGACAGGGTTAGGTTCATCCCCAATGTCCAAAATCTACAGGAACGATTGCAATTCTATCTTCACCGAGCAAACTAACATATCATTAGATGGAGGTTATCACAGTTTTGCAAGCTGGGGGGACTATGATAACGATGGAGATCTGGATATCTTATTAACAGGTACTAACTATAGCAATCAACCTTTTTCCAAGATATACCAGAATAATGGTAACAACACTTTTACTGAGAAAACCAGCATTTCTTTAATTGGAGTTTTTAGTAGCTCAGTTGCCTGGGGTGATTATGATAATGATGGTGATTTGGATATTTTGATTACTGGATATTCAGCATCAACTTATATCTCAAAAATCTACAAAAATAATGGGACCGATATATTCACTGAAGAATCCGGCCTGACATTAGCTGCCGTTAGTTACGGTTCAACAGCGTGGGGAGATTATGACAATGATGGAGATCTGGATATATTAATGACAGGGTCAACAGGTTCAAGCGCGATTTCGAAAATATATCGCAATGAAACGGTCACTACGAACGCCAAACCTGCTGAACCTTCCAATTTGGTGGTTGTGACAAATAACAATAAAGTTACTTTAAAATGGGATAAATCTTTTGATGCTGAAACTTCACAAAGTGGACTTAATTACAATTTATATATTTATGAAGGCGGACAAAGCAATTACAAAAATCCTCCACATGCCTTTAAACAAACAGATATAAAAAATGGGAAGAGATTAATAGCTAAAACAGGAACTATTCAATGGGCTCCAGCAGGATACACTATTAAGGATCTTCCACCCGAAAAAACATATTATTGGGCAGTGCAGGCAGTGGACGCTGGTTTACAGGGAGGTAATTTCAGTACAGAGCAAAGTTTCTTAATGCCTGGTTACGAACTTGTAACACAGGCTAATTGTATATTGTTTAATAATATGTCCTCAACACAAGCTTCTGTTACCTGGGCAAATGGTGGAGGAGCTAAGCGTGCTGTTTTTATAAAAGCAGACACAACTGGTATAGCTGATCCGGTGGACAATACTACGTATAATGTAAACGATGTAACCCCAGGTGATTGGAAATGTGTGTACAATGGAACAGACAATTCGATAGTTTTGACCGGATTAGTACCGTGTACCAGTTATATCGTGCATGTGTGTGAATACAATGGGACAGCAGGGAATGAAGAATATCTTAAATCTTCTGCTTATCAAAATCCCGTGCATCTCAATACTACTTTCATTGAACAAACCGACATAGATTTAACCGACATTAGACTAAGTTCCGTTGCATGGGGAGATTATGACAATGATGGTAATTTGGATATTTTATTAACAGGGGCTTCCTCTTCTGGTTACATTTCAAAAATATTTCGCAATAATGGAACCAATTCGTTTACGGAGCAGACAGGCATAATTTTAACTGGCATTGCAAAAGGATCAGTTGCCTGGGGAGATTACGACAATGATGGCGATCTGGATATTCTTATGACAGGATATAATAATTCTTATCAACCATTCTCGAAAATCTACTGTAATAACGGCAACAATAGTTTTTCTGAACAATCTGAAATTATATTACCCCAAATATTCGACAGTTCCGTTGCTTTGGGCGATTATGATAATGATGGTGATCTAGATATTTTATTAGCGGGAACCTCCGTTTCCGGTTACATTTCCAAAATATTTCGTAATAATGGAGATAACTCATTTACTGAACAAACTGACATACCTTTAGTTGGAGTTCATTGGGGATGTGTTGCTTGGGGTGATTACGACAATGATGCTGACCTGGATATTTTATTGACAGGGAAAACTGGTACGCAGGCTATTTCTAAAATATATCAAAATAACGGTGACAATGTCTTTTCTGAGCAGACAGGTATAAATTTAACAGGAGTTTATTATAGTTCTGTAGCCTGGGGTGATTATGATAACGAT
>Ga0105099_10002056_pt1 | contig 12180 bp, 8 predicted proteins | sample PPLLak3cmMay2015_2_FD_79138 | JGI IMG/M metagenome (GOLD analysis project Ga0105099, IMG submission 79138) | Freshwater sediment microbial communities from Prairie Pothole Lake near Jamestown, North Dakota, USA - PPLs Lake P8 Core (1) Depth... | ecosystem: Environmental > Aquatic > Freshwater >...
CCTTGTCAAAACCCTTAAAATCAAAGCGCGGATACAAATGTGCGCCGGCCGCGCTCGCATCCAAAGAAATCACCGGCACCTTCCAATCCTCGATCCGGGCCAATAAACGTTCCATTAAAGCATAGCCCAAACCCTGGTACTGGAACCGGGGATCGACCGCCATCATACCCACAAACGCAAACGTACCGTAGTTAACCGCTCCGGCCATGCCGGCCGGTTCGCCGTCGATCAAGGCCATAAAATAACTCTCGGATTGCAAAGCATGATAGGCTCGAATGTCGTCGATACGGCTCTCCGTCAAGGCGAAAGCGCTCTGCAGCACCCGTTCCGCCGCTTCAAAATCAGCTTCGGTTATGAGTCGAATTATGTGTTTCATTCCATAGCAGCTCCATCCGATCCAAAATCATTTCACCGCAAAGGAAGCAGAGGAACGCAAAGGGATTTTATTTCTTAAACCTCTGCGATCCTTTGCGTCCTTTGCGGTGAATCATTTTCTTGCTTTTCTTATTTTTGAAAAACGCTTATCATGGAGTTATCATGCGCTTTGGTCAAAGATATTTGCGCCAGCATGGCGCCGATAAAGCACAGGAACATATCCCATTGCGTATCCCACACATCGCCCTGGGTGCCCAGAAAATCCACGGCTGCTCCGCCGCCGATGAGCGCCGACCACCATTCGATGAACTCGTAAAAAGCGCTGAATGCCAGGCAAAGGCCGGTCACGATCACGAACAGCCATTTGCCGCGTTGCAACGGTGAAGTGCGCAAGAGCAATTCCCGCGCCAGGATGGCCGGAATGAACCCCTGGGCCAAATGTCCCAAGCGATCATAATGGTTGCGGGCCAAGCCGAATAAATCCTGCACCCAAAAACCCAGGGGCACCCGCGCATAAGTGTAATGCCCGCCCAGCATCAGGATCAAGGCATGGATGAAAAGCAGGCGGTAAAGCAGCGGCGAAAGCGGAAAACGCTTATACGTCCAAATCAAAATCGGCGCACCGATCACGATCGGAAAAATCTCCATGACCCAAGTCGCGAAATCATAAGGCTTGATGCCGGACAAGGCCAGGCATACCCCAGTCAGAATCAATAAGATCAGCGGTTCATGATTAGCATAATTCTCTTTTAATTGTTCCATAAATGACCTCATTTCCGAATTAAGGACCCGCGTAAAAATAAGTTGAACAATAAAGGGTTGTAATTAAGATGTAAGGTCGATTTTGGAATGCGGCGACGCATCGCCGCTTTAAAAGCGCGGACCAGGGCAGGAGCCCTCGTGTGACGCGTCCGCGCACTCCAAAAGGTGTCAATTGTGGTGAATCATTATTTTTAAAAATGTGACGACCTTAAATCAGTGCTCGACCTTTAGTCGTTAAAATTATTCAAGTTATTTATGCGCAATGCCTAAAGCTATAACGAATGTAGCATATTTCCAACTGCTGTCTTTTTGAAAAAGCACCCGTTTATCTTCGAATCGCAATGATCTTTTCATTTTACCTTATCCTTAAAAAATTTCTCCCCGATGCAGCGCGTCCAAAAATGCTTTGACCGGCATGACGTCGATGGGGTCAAAACGATAGGTCCGTTCGCCGGTATAGACGGCGATCAACTTATCGGGTTTGACTCCCGGCAAACCGGACAGGGAGCGCAGGGGCTTTTCCCATTCCCGGCTCCATTTATCAGCCCGTTTGACCTCAATGGCGATCACCTGGGGCGGCGTTGCGTCTGTGCGGCGTCCGGTCTCCACGATAAAATCCACTTCCACACCGGCCGGAGTGCGATAATAACTAATAGGGCGTTGTTTCCGGCTGGTTTCGTTGTACACCCGTAGTTCGTGAAAAATAAGGGTTTCGAGAGCGGTCCCCTGCCAGGTCCGGTCCGGCGGATCGCGCAGCCAACCGGCTGCGGCTCTGGCGACTCCCGGGTCAAACCAATAAAACTTGGGGTGAGTTGCTTCACGCACTTTCAATCCGGCGCGCCAGGAGGGTAAAAAATGACCGAGCAGCGTATCGACCAAAATCGAAAAATAGGTATCCACGGTGCTGCGCGACACAGCGGCTTCACGCGCTACATTTTGACCGTTCACGGCCTGCCCGTTCAATTGTCCTGCAATGGCCAGAAACCGGGTAAAGGGCGGCACTTGACGCACCAGCCCCTCTTCCCGAATCTCTTCTTTAAGGTAGGTGTTTAAATAGGCCGATAAAATCTCAGCCGCCTGGTCCGGAGCGCGTTGCACAAAAGGCAGCAGACCCCAATCCATTGCCGGGGCAAGATCGAAAACCGAACCTAATTCATGGGCGGAAAACGATTCCATGTTCAGGGTCAAGGCGCGGCCTGCCAGCAGGTTGACCCCGCCGCGGCGCAGTTTGCGCGCCGAGGAACCGCATAGGGCAAACCGCCAGCGCCGGGTTTCCATTAAACGATGAACTTCATCAAGAAGTAGGGGAATTTTCTGGATTTCATCCAGGACGATCCAAGCGCCCTCAGGCTGGTCGCCTACAAGGGCTTCCAGCCTGTGAGGCTCCCGGAATAATTCGAGGGATAGGGAAGCGTCCAACAAGTCTAGAAATAAGGCCTCTGGAAGCGCATGCCTGAGCCACGTGCTTTTGCCTGTACCGCGCGGTCCAAAAAGGAAAAAGGATTGTTCGGGAGCCTTGAGAAGTCTCTGAAAATAGGGATTTTTCATGCTTTTCTCTGTTGATAATGCAACTTTGCATTGTTATTTTACATTATCGAAAGAAATTTGCAAGATTTTTTCAGTACCTTGGCGCAGATAATGATATAAGCCGATATTCCGCGAAAACCATCAAAACTGACCTGAATTTAAAAAATCTTAGATTCCAGTTCCAACTCAAGTCCGGAGCAGAGCAAGCCCTTCCCGGAATGATGATCCTTTTCACAGTTTCAGATTGATTTTTCCTCAACCGTGAGCCCTGCAGTCTTGAACCTGTGTAATGACTCTTTTTATTTGCGCCTTTGCCCCCTTGTCACATCCTAGGGGCAGGTTTTAAACCTGCCCCTACCGGAAAAGCTGGTCTGGGTGAAACCTGAAAAATTATTACTTTTTTTTCTCTGTGTCTTCGTGCCTTTGTGTGAAATCACTCTTTCCCGATCCTCCGGGCAACCTGCTTCCCGAACTCGGAGCATTTGACCGGCCGTACCCCTTGCATCTGCCGCGCCAGATCATAGGTCACGATGCCGGCGCGGATGGTATCTTCTACAGCCTGCTCGATCCTTCGGGCAACATTGTCATACCCGATATGGCGGAACAACATGGCGCCCGACAAAAGAAAAGAAGTAGGGTTCACCAGGTCCTTGTCAGCATACTTGGGCGCGCTGCCGTGGGTGGGCTCGAAAACCGCGACTGTATCCCCGATATTGGCGCCCGGCGCCACGCCCAAACCGCCGATCAGGGCTGCGCAGGCATCCGAGAGATAATCGCCGTTCAGGTTCGGGCAGAGCAATATATCGTACTCTTCCGGTTTCTGAATCGCTTGCATAAACATATTGTCGGCAATGCGGTCATTGATCAAGATCTTAGTCTTTTCTTCTTCCGTACTAATGGAGGTTGTATATTCCTTTGCCGTTTCATAGACCCACTCCCGAAAAGCCCCTTCGGTGAATTTCATGATATTGCCTTTATGCACAATGGTCAGGCGCTTGCGTCGGTTGCGGATCGCGTAATCAAAGGCAAAGCGCACGAACCGTTGCGTGGCGCCTTTGCTGATTGGCTTGACGCCCAGACCCGTATCCCAGGGCAAATCCACCTGCATTTTTTCCTTTAGAAACCCGAGCACGCTTCGGGCCTCCGCGCTCCCGGACTTCCATTCAATGCCCTTATACAGATCTTCAGTGTTTTCTCTGAAAATAATAAGGTCCACTTTTTCCGGATGTTTGAGCGGACTCGGCAGGCCCGCGAAATAGCGCACCGGCCGTAAGCAAACATAGAGATCCAGGACCTGACGCAAATGCACATTGATGCTGCGGAACCCGCCGCCCACCGGCGTGGTCAGGGGCCCTTTCAGGGCCAGGCCGTGATGACGGATTTGTCCCAGGGTTTCTTCGGAAAGCAGAACACCATCCCGGTCCAAAGCTTTTTGACCGGCCAAAAGCGGAATCCACTGGATCTGCTTGCGGCCCTCGAGCGCCTTGAGCACGGCTTCTTCGAATACGGGACGGGAAGCGTTCCAGATGTCGCGGCCCGTGCCGTCGCCTTCGATGTAAGGAATAGTCAATTTTTCCATAGAATGCTCAACCTCAATTGTTTGTTTCTTCTTGATAGCGCCGGACATTCGATTATAGGGGCGACCGGCCGGTCGCCCCTACCCTGAAAAACCACCGCCCTCCGGGTCGGATCATGGGTGATGCACAGTCGCTTAGAACCCACGACAAAAAGACCAATGGCCGACAATCCGGCCCTCATATGAGGTTATTCCGGCGCTCTATTTTGAATTCATGTTTTTTCGATCTCGCGCCTTTCGAGATCGAAAAAACATCCATATTTCCGGATATAGCGGTCCAATCCGCCCTCGCCCAAAATATCGCGCATGATTTTGGGCAACGGCTGAAACTGCTTCTCCATCCCGCTGCGCTCGTTCAAAATACGGCCTTCATCGACCCGGATCGTTAATAAGTCGCCCTGGTCCAGGCCGTCGATATCGCACAAGATCGCAGCCAGGCCCACATTGATCGCATTCCTAAAAAAAATACGCGCAAACGATTGGGCAATGACTGCGTCAATACCGGCCATTTTGATGATCAGCGGCGCGTGTTCGCGGCTCGAACCCAGGCCGAAGTTCCGTCCGCCCACGATGATGTCGCCTTGGCCGACTTTTTCAGAAAAACCCGGCGCCAGATCGTCAAAAACATGTTTTTTAAGTTCTTCCAGGTTGGAACGCAAATGATAGAACCGTCCCGGGATAATATGATCCGTGGAGATGTTGTCTCCGAATTTCCAAACCTTACCTTTTAACAGCATCGCCGACCTCCCTGGGATCCGATAGCGTTCCCGTCAAAGCACTGGCCGCGGCCGTAGCCGGCGAAGCCAAAACAATTTGGGATTCAGGGTTGCCCATGCGGCCCAAAAAATTTCGGTTGGAAGTGGATACGCAGGTCTCCCGGTCGCCCAGCACGCCCAAATGCAGACCGATACAGGGCCCGCAGCCCGGCGGCAGAATCACCGCCCCGGCCTCTAAAAACAGGGACAGCAACCCTTCCTGCAGGGCCTGGCTGTAAATCCGGCGTGACGCCGGCCCGATAAGCAAACGCACCGCTTTGTGTTTTTTCTTCCCCGCTAAAATGCGGGCCGCCACACGCAAGTCCTCGATCCGGCCGTTGGTGCAGGACCCGATAAAAACCTGGTCGATCTTCATGGCCTTCACTTCCGGGTCGTCCATGCTTTTGACCCGGTCGACCTGGTGCGGCAAACTCACCACGGGTCTCATCTTGGTCAAGTCGATCTCGACTGTTTTTTCATAATCCGCATCCGCGTCCGCTTGGATCTCCCGGAAAACCCGGGCCCGGCCCTGGGCCTGCAAATACTCTAAAGTCACCCTATCGGACGGAAACAGACCGGCCTTGGCTCCGGCCTCCACCGCCATATTGCTGACGGTCAAGCGGTCCGCGAAACTCAGCGTTTCCAAAGCTTCACCGCTGAATTCCAGCGCCTTGTAGGTCGCGCCCTCTGCGCCTAAAAACCCGATGATCCACAGGATCAGATCTTTGGCATACACCCCGTCCGGAAGTCGGCCCTTGAGTATAAACTGAAAACTCTCCGGCACCCGCAGCCAGGTTTTACCCAAGCCCATAGCCGCGGCAATGTCCGTGGAACCCAGACCGGTGGCAAAAGCGCCCAGGGCCCCACCCATGCAGGTGTGCGAATCCGCGCCTAACAGCAATTCGCCCGGCGCCACGATCTGCTCGGCCATGAGTTGATGACAGATGCCCTCGCCTACGTCGAAAATCCGGGCCTGATAAGTTTCGGCAAAGGCCTTGATCGCGGCCTGGTCATTGGCAAGCTCCTGGCGCGGCGCAGGCGCGGCATGGTCGATGAAGAAGTTCACCCGGTCCGGATCAAACAGTTTCTGAAATCCCATCTCCTTGAAACGTTTGATCGCCAAGGGCGCGGTGCCGTCCTGCAGCAGAACCCGGTCCACGTTTGCAACCGTGTATTCGCCCTGCCGGACCGCAGTCCCCTTGTTCAAATTAAATATTTTTTCCGTTAATGTTTGTCCCATGATTGATCCCTAATTATCCATTAAAAAATTTCAGTTTCCATCCTAAGGAGCCGCAGGACTTCCGGTTTTTCACAACCGTAACTCATCTTCTACTATAAACTATATCGTGAGATCGGCAGGCGCAGGGCATTTCTACTGAACCGCTTCAAATCCTTATGCCATCGGTTTACAAACTTTATAGGCATAGCGCCTGCCTTTAAGGGCCGGATCACCATAGTTACGGTTGTGAAAAACCGGAAGTCCTGCGACCGACTTATATTTATGGATCTAATAATTGATCCCGGTTTATTCCTCAGCCCGCGTCAGATCTTCGAAGCGGATATCAAACCCCAAAACCCCGTTTAAGTCGCCGGCCGGGTCCCGGACCGGTCCGGACACGGTCATGCACAAAGCGCCCGTGATGCGCGAAGAATAAAGCCCGGTCACATGCACCTTGCCGGTCCGCATCGGTTCGATGAACCATTCCCGGTCGGAAAAATCGTCATGCAAACCGATTCGGGAATATTTGGCTTTATCGGTCGCCTGGGTGATATTTTTCGTGATTTTCACGCCGTCGTTGCTCACGACATAAGCATACTGGATATAAGGATATTCTTCCACAATACCTTTCAAAACCTCTTCCAGCTGCATCGGGGCCATGCTCTTGACCGCTTCGTGGTCCATGTAGCGTTCCACCAGATGCGCGGCCAGATCATAAGCTTTTTTCTTGAGAAGATCAAACTCGGATGTAAAGAGTTCCGGTATGTATCTCCGCGCCAAATGCTCGATCTCTTCGTCCGAAATAAACGTCACCCGGCCCGCGTCATATTGCTTAATGATCCATTTATTGATCTTGGCCAAACCCGGATGGGTCTTATCGACCCGGTCCGCGCCGGTCAAGGCAAAGTGCGAATTGACCCAATGGCTGATGCCGGCCAAACCGGACTTGTCCGTGATATTGATGCTGATCGGCCGATTCAAAATCTTGTCGGTATCGAACGGCACATAGATCTCCTGGTTCTTGAGTACGCCGTCGATATGCACCCCGGCTGAAGTGGCATTAAAATCCAGGCCGATAAAAGGTTGATTGCGCGGCACCGGATGGCGGATCTCCTTTTCAAAGTAATTGCGGATTTCGGTGATCACCCGCGTATCCATGCCCTGGTCGTCGCCGCGCAAGGAGATGTAATCCATAATCAACCCTTCAATCGCGACATTGCCGGTGCGTTCGCCGATGCCGAGCAAAGTCCCGTTGACATAGGTGCAGCCGTAAAGCCAGGCGCTCACGCTGTTGATCATGGCTTTGTAAAAATCGTTATGCCCGTGCCATTCCAGATATTCCGAAGGCACGCCCGCGTCATCGATCATGGCGCGTACGATCTTGCCGATCGAGCGGGGCAAGGCCGCGCCCGGAAAAGTGACCCCGATCCCCAAAGTGTCGCACAGCCGGATCTTGACCGGTAGCTTGGCTTTGTCCGACAACTCCATCAATGCCTGGGCAAACGGCACGCAGAACCCGTAAATATCGGCGCGCGTAATGTCTTCAAAATGGCAGCGCGGCGCAATGCCCTGCTCCAGGGCGCTCGTTACGATTTTCAGATAATCCTGCATGGCCTGGGTCCGGGTTTTCTTGAGCTTTAAGAAAATATGATAATCCGAAACACTGGTGAGGATTCCGGTTTCGCGGAGCCCCATGTTCTTGACCAACTGCAAATCGTCGCGGTTGGCGCGGATCCAGCCCGTAATCTCGGGGTATTTGTAGGCCTTGGCCCGGCAGCGCTCCAGGGCTTCGCGGTCTTTATCCGTGTAAAGAAAAAATTCGGTTTGCCGGATAATCCCCTTGGGTCCGGAGAGCCGGTGCAATAAAACAAACAGATCTTCGATCTGCTGCACCGTAAAAGGCGGCCGCGATTGTTGGCCGTCACGAAAAGTCGTGTCGGTGATGAAGATCTCTTCCGGCGGATCGATCAACTCCAGTTTGTGGTCGAATTTGACCTTGCAGATTTCCGAGTAGGGAAACAGGTCGCGATACAATTGCGGGTTCTCCACATCCGTCAGCGCGTAACGAACTCCCTTACCTAGGTTGTCGAAAATAAAACCTGATTTCTTTTTCATATCAGCCTCCTTTCAGGATTGATCGACATAAAATCGTCGATCAAACCTATGATCAAAATTTTTTCAAAGGCTCTAAAAGCCGCAACATAAGATTTGTTTCTAAGGGGAGTTGGATGAGACTGATGAAATGAGATGAGCTGACATGGTTATAAGGATCTCTTATCCCATGTCACTCGGATCAGGAAGGACCACCCACGTTGCGGATCAAACGATCTAAGCCATGGCTCCTTGCTTACGGTCCTTATCGGCGGGTGCGCATCCGGTTTTGGATGCCTTGCGCCGCCGGAATGCCGTCTGTTTATGCATCGAACAGGCCTTATATCTTCTATGCTTGTATAGACAACTAGCCCGCGCTCTCGCGATTTATGCATAATATACGGTAAGATTTCATTCCCCACAAAGTGCTTGCGCACTTTTTCCCCAAAAAGGCGCACCTCAAACTGCTTCCACGCCTTTCCCCACTTGAAACATAGAAAAAAGAAATCGGGATGTCAACATTCTTTTTTGATTTTTTGGATTTTTGATCTTAGGGAGGATTTGATGCCGGCCGGTCCAAATCGTTCTATTGATTGAAAATATGATTAAATCGCGCATTCAGGGAATGAAGGGAAGGGGCCAAGGGATCGAGGGGTCAGGGGTTCAAGGGTAGCGGAAGAAAACTCGTTGTTTTTCTTTTTTTTAAAAACAATATTTTCAGTTTACAAATCCAATCTTTTACTTAGGGCTTTTCCCATGACCCATTGAACATAGAGACATGAAATCGTCTCTACGGACTCGAGCCCTGTTTTCTCAAGCTTTTTGACCAGCAAACTCTTCCTGAAGAATGCCCATATAATAGGCGTCATGATAGCGCCCTTCATGAAAATGCACCGATCGTCGCACGCCTTCTTTTTTAAATCCGGCCTTTTCATAGCAGCGCAAAGCCCTGGGATTGAAAGCAAAAACCTCCAGCTCGATGCGATGCAGATTCAAAGCCCCGAATCCGAATTGCAGCACGGTCCGTACGCTGTCCGTGCCGTAGCCCTTACCCCAATAATCCTTTTCACCCAAAGCGATCCCCAAAACCGCGGTCCGGTTTTTCCAATCAATGCGATGCAAGCCCACGTTGCCGATATGCGCCCACTTGTCTTCCACATGCACTTCGATGGCGAATAAAAAATCGTCCTTCTGATTCAAGGTGGACTCGAACCAGCGCTCTTCCTGAGCCCGCGACATGGGCGCGAACATGAGCAGATACTGCCGCACCTCCGGATCGTTGAACCACCGCAAAAAAGTCGGAATGTCTTCGCGTTCGATGGCGCGCAGGCGTATGCGTTCTCCGTAAATCATGGTTTGCCTCCTATCGTTGGTTACTCAAAGTGAAAGGTGGAACCAATGGCTGAATACCGATAATCGTTTTAATCCGCAACCCGTATCCCCCAAACTAAAATCGTCTAACTACATGCTTTTGACCCATTCGTATAGTCAGAGAGGGTCTTGAGTTCTATGCCCTATTTTTGCATTGACAGGTTGCAGATTATCTTTATATAGTCCATACCTAAAATTAGAATTATAATTTACATTGAACAAATAATATCCCTAAAATATGATGCTTTTCAAGAAATTTTTACCTTTGCTCGTTATGTCGGTGATGTTTGGTTTCGCTACCTTCCCTGGGGTTGGCCTGATCATCCCTCCCGGAACAGCCTATTTTATCCCGCTCATAAGTGCCATTTTTGTGATTGGTCTTTTACTGCCCGGCTGGTCGGAACAGTGGCGTTCTTTAATCCTCTCAGCACTGATCGGACTGGCATTCGCGTTAACTTTACGGGACATTATCAGTCATGCCCTCCCGACTCGTTGGATAGCCTGGGGTGTCATTCCCATTAATGATGCCCATGATTTCGTCAATAATGCTCTTGAATTTCTTGCCCGTGGCGAATTCTATACACCGCGCGGCCGTGTTTTTTCACCCGTTTTCTACGCCGGATTAATAAATTTATCTAATTTTAATATCCGTACGGTGATGTGGATTTGCGCAATGATGGCTGCCATCAGCACCCTATGCGCCGTGCTCAATACCAGATCCGTCCTCGGTTTCACCGCATCTGGAATTGTCGCCTTTATATTGATCGATTTCGCGCATGAGCATATTGGAGGACTATCCTCGGAAATGCCGGGCTATATTTATGGATTGGGCGGGTTCAGCGGCATCATAATTGCGGCCCGTTCCGGTTCTAAGACCTCATTTATAATCGGTTTTCTGCTGTTATCAATGGCCATGGCCATTCGGATCGGAGCCGTATTTATCCTACCAGCAATTTTGATCTGGGCCTGGGTTTGGCTACCGCCTCTTTGGAATCGGCGTTGGCTGATCCCTGTGATGGGGGTCCTGACTTTTATCGCGGTTTTCTGGTTTAACGGTATCGCTACACGTGTCATCGCTCCGGCGAGCGGCAGCTCTTTTGTCAATGCCATAGATTCCTGGTATGCCGTTATCGTTGAAGGAGAGCTTGCTTTAGGTCGAAGGAACCCTGCCGACGTCATTTCTCAAACCCGTTGGGTGCAAATCTACCGGGATCACCCTGAGATAACTATTGCCCCTACTGTGGAGCAACCCAGAATAAAAAAGAAAATATTTTTTGAAACCGTAAAGCGTTCGCCTGATGCCGTCGCGATCGGATCATTGATTGAGCTAAAAAGATATATCATTAATAAAGATATTTTTAACTTTGTAGATGTCAAGCCAATCAAATATTTAATTTTCTTAATTGCCATTCTTGGTGGCATCGCCGCCTTTTATGAAACGTATCGTAATCGCCAACCTATTCCAGCACTCATCACTTTCGTCAATTTAGCTATTGTGCTTTCACAACCTTTTCTCTATGGGGGCGAGCATAGAGCTTCCGCGCCTATAATCGGATTTACGGCTTTATTGCCGGCTTACGGAATGGTTGTATTGATAAAATGGCTGACCGTCTGCAACGCTAAAGTTTTGCCTGAAATAGATACAAGAACCGGTTATTTTATAAATATTATCGCCACAACCCTATGCATAACCGGGTTGGCTATATGCGTCTATGGATTCGTCATAAGCGGCCACGGCCGTTACACAACCAATCGCCAGCAAAAATCAGCTTGCCCGTCCGGATTACGTTTCTTGAATTTTTACTATTCTCCCAGTTCGGGGCTTTATATCGGCCCGGCCAAAACTTCAAAAGTTTGGCCGGCCCCCTCTCTTACACCGGAAAAACTGTCCGCCACCCATGAATGGCTGAGAAAGTTACCGGGACGCTATAGCCGATGGATCTACACCCCTTTTGATATGAGCGAAGAGAAGCATATGCCCGCGCTTCGGGCAGCGAATATATCGCCCGCAGGAGTTTTACTATTCAATACCATTAACCTTGAGACTTGCAAACCCTTATTCGTTGCCGTTTCGGCTCCGCCCTTGGACCAACAAGGGCCGTCAAACGCTTGCATTGACATAACCACTCCCGATCTCATTCATATGCAACCGATTAAAAGCAGGTAAGCCGATAAGGAACTCACATGACCGCTTTACTCCCCCATAAATCAAGCTCTAATAACAACCTGATAGCCAAACCGCGTCTTCTTGTTTTTATCGTGGCTTACAATGCAGAAGCATCAATTGCATCCGTATTGAGCCGCATTCCCTATTCGTTAACTCACAATTATGATGTTGAGATCCTTATTATAGATGATTCTTCTCGTGATAATACATTTGAGGTTGCCGAATCCATCCGTAAAACCGAAAATTTCGCCTTCCCATTACATGTATTATACAACCCTGATAATCAGGGCTATGGAGGCAATCAAAAAATCGGTTATCATTTTGCCGTAACCAAAAG
>Ga0105099_10002057_pt1 | contig 12177 bp, 8 predicted proteins | sample PPLLak3cmMay2015_2_FD_79138 | JGI IMG/M metagenome (GOLD analysis project Ga0105099, IMG submission 79138) | Freshwater sediment microbial communities from Prairie Pothole Lake near Jamestown, North Dakota, USA - PPLs Lake P8 Core (1) Depth... | ecosystem: Environmental > Aquatic > Freshwater >...
CCCGATTATGGCCGGATTAGACTGCCTGAACACATAGTTAGGCATGAGCTTTATCTTGCAAGGGCGCACCAGGCCTTCAAGCTCTTTCGCTTCAAGCCTCTTCTTCTCGCTATCGAGCCAGGCATCAAGCTTGTCCATCAGTTCATATATTATCTCGCTATGTATGACGTTTATGTTCTTGGTCTTGGCGATATTCTTTATCTCTTCAGGGATGGCATTGTTGAATGAGAGAAGGACAGCATTAAGAGGATTCTTCTCCATGTTCGACTCGACATCAGCAAGGTCTTTACGTGACACCTCACCGACGCTTGCCTTCATTATCTTGATATCTTTGCCTTTCAATATGTTGACTATCGCCTCAAGGGATCCTAGCGTATCAGCCTTGACGACGATCCCCTCGTTCTCTGTAGTGATAAGCACTTCATTTATCTCTGACTGCACCGCTTTCTTCACTTCTTCAAGAGTCTTATCATTCGCTACCCGTAGCGGCATGCCTGCAATCACACCTTTGAAATCAGGAGCAGATATCTTGACGCCCGTAGCCGCGACAGCCTCTTTCACGTTAGAGAACCTGGCTTTCTTGTCACGCATCTCTGCCAATGGCGCAGGCTGCAGCAATGCCTTCACTTTCGTCACTATCGGAGCTTCGACACCGCCGATGACTATAGTATCATTCACCTTTATGACGCCGTCATAGATTATGACATCTATTGTAGTCCCAAGGCCTTTCTCTTCCTTCACTTCAAGTATGGTGCCTTTCGCATTGCCGAACACATTGCACTCAAGGCATTTTTCAAGATATTTCTGCGCAAGACCTGTTATCATCATCAAGAGTTCAGGTATGCCTTCGCCTGTCTTTGCAGAGAGAGGGATTATAGCTATCTCTTTAGTGAAATCCGAGACCCTGTCGAAACGCTCAGAAGGGAAGCCGAACTCTGAGAGCTTCCCGACAATCTCATACATCTTCGTCTCTACAGCTATTGTGGTGTTCTGCTCCTGGGAATTTATCGACTGCACCAGAGGCAGATCTTTTTTCTTCCAGCCCGGGATGAGGTCGAGCTTGTTAGCAGCTACGACGAACGGAGTCTTATAGCTTTTCAGTATCTCGACGCACTCGACTGTCTGCGGCTTGAAACCATCATTGATATCGATGACGAGTATCGCGATGTCTGCCAGGTTGCCGCCTCTTTTCCTGAGGCTCGTGAAAGCTGCGTGGCCAGGAGTGTCGATGAACAGAAGCCCCGGAATAGTGAACTCCATCTTCATGTTCTTAAGTAGGTCGCCTGCCTTTCTCTTTATGATATCAAGAGGAAGTATTGACGCGCCGATGGCCTGCGTTATTCCGCCGGCCTCTTTCGAGGTTATGGAAGTGCCTCTTATAGAATCCAATAGGCTTGACTTACCATGGTCCACGTGCCCTACGACAGAGCACACCGGACTCCTTATCTTCATGCCTTCAGCCATGTATAAAAAGAAAAGAGGCCGGTTTTTAAAGGTTTTGGTGGGATAAATTAATACTTGCATCCCGACTCTAACCATCATCTCTTTTACAATTGTGCTTCTTATGTGAATTGTTCAATTGATTTTAAATGCTTTCCAAAGAATTATAAAGTTCCTTAATGCATTTTTTGCCATGAATTCCATCGGAGACCTGGTGATACAGAAGCTAATCGAGGAAGCGAATATAGGGATTGCAAACGCGTTTGCTGTAAGGACTAATTTTCCTGTCGGTTCTGCAGTCTTGACCTATGGTGGAAGATATTATCATGGTTGTAATATTGAAAGCGTCATATCTGGCATGGGTACCTGTGCTGAAAGATGTGCAATAGATAATTCTGTCGCAAATGGGGAATATTGTTTCAAGGTAATATTGATAAAGACCAACTTGGAAGAACCTGTAAAACCTTGCGGGATGTGCCTGCAGTATATCGCAGAATTCGCGCAGATCCCTGACCAGGATATAGATATTTTAATGGTCAGTTCTAAAGGAAAAATTGAAAGAAGCACGATATTTACCCTGCTTCCGGGTGCATTTGGCCCGAGAGATCTGGGATTAGACCTTACGAAATTCCAACCTTATAAAAGATGACTCGGTCATTTTTCTGTTTTCTATTTAACCTGCTTTAAAAATAGAACAAAATGTTTTTATACATATGAAAATGCTGTTTTACCCATGCAGCTGTACCACCTCCTAAAAGACAGGTCTAGCATCAATATCCTCAAGATATTGTACGACAAAGAGTTTGTTGAAAAGAAGAAACATACGCTATCATATTCTGAACTCAAACCATTGCTCGACATACCCGAGACTCCTGTCACACTACAGAATCTAGAAGATGCAGGGCTCATAAACAAAGAGAGCAATGGGACTGACCTTGTCATGAGCATAACGCAGAAAGGCAAGGAATTCATAGACCAATTCGAGAAGCTAAGGCTAGTCATCAATGGGGACAAGAAAGAGCAGAAGGCATACCAGGTGCAATATTCATTGACTCCGCTTGAGCAGAGGATACTGCTGTTCTCTTCAAAGATGAAGTCAGAGACGGGCATGGCAGTGCCTCTATTGACACTGACGCAAGAAGTATATCCTTACCGTGAACCGAGGCAGATGACGTCGAGCATCTCAAAGTATGCTAAGAGACTCGAAAGCCTGAACCTCATCAAACGGACGAAAGTCGGAAACAAGATAATGCTAGAGACGACAGAAAGCGGAGAACGCGCGATAAAAGACCAGTCCAGCCAGAGCGTCATGACTTCTTCTTCTTAGATATCCTCTTTAAGATCTCAACAAGCTCTTTTTCATCTATGCCGCTACGTAAGCCGACTTCAGAGAAGTGCGTCCTTGACACATCGTGGCCTTTCTTTTTGATCTCTTCGATTATATGTTCGAACTTGGGTATTATCAATTTGTTCTTCTTGCATAACACATGCATATCGTGGAAACCAACACCATCTATCTTGCTCTCATCTAGTATCGTCTGCAGGAATCGTGCGTCAAATTCGTATCCTATCTCAGGCACGAGCGAATACATCTTCTCGACAAGCTTCTCATCCCATAATCTCCCGAGCCACATGGGTCCTGATGAGCCATGCATACCATGCTTAGCGATGACCTTGTCTGCTTTTGATTTTCCTTTCTCGCACCTGAAGAAGATGCGCATGTAGTGCTCTTTTGAATAAGAGAAGATAGGAACCAATGCTTTCTCATACTGAGCAGCAATAAGCTGGACCTTACGTATCAGTATCCTGATACCTGCCTCGTGCTTCAGATGCCCGTGGTCAGGTGTAGCCCAGTATCTCCGTTTGCATACATTCGGGAATGTCCCTGCTAGCGATGACGTGTCAGTCGCTGTGACTGCAAGTATGCCTTTTCTTGCGAGCCTTATCACTGCAGAATCGAGGAATGGGTCGGGAGTGCCGAATGGGTCGATGTCAATATAGTCAAATCCCTTCGATTCGAGCATCATCAGTGATGCGTCTTTATTTGTGATCCTGATCTCTGCGTCACTCACAATATTTTTCTTGTTCGCCTCGATGTTCTTCCCGATGAGGTCGGCAGCATCTGCGCTGTAATCATTTATCGTGATAGATTCAATCTTCTTTTCTGGAATCTCTGCGAGGAACCTTATCGCACGGATGCCTGTGCCTGCGAGGGGATCGCAAACTGCCATATCTGTGTCATCAACCGCTTTCAATAAAAGTATAGATAGGTCCCTGTTGAGCTTCATCGCAGGATTATAGAACACGGAAAGCTCCTTTGATATCTTCTCCTCTACCGGAGCTTCAATGGTTATCGTGCCTTCTGTTATCTTCTGGAACATGAGAGATTTTTTCTTCTCTTACATTTATTTAAAGGTTATGCTGATGGCGCTGGCTCTTCTTGCCACTTGGACTTTCGGCTAATGCTGCTCTGAACTTCCTCATTATTACTAAGGGAAGTAACGGAAAAAAAGGAAAGTTTAAATAGGTGCTATGTGTACGCGAAGTCTGGTTCTTCGGTTCTGCCGGGGAAAAAGGGGTGTGTAAGTTATCATGGAAAAAAGAGTGGTTACATTTGCGTCTGTACTCCAGAATCCCATATATGCGAATAGGGATATGCTGTATGCACTTGTACCGTCGACTGGCTTAGTCCACAGGACCGAGCAGAAGAACGAGCTCATCATGGAGCTCGCTCCTATACTTCTCAATTCAGCAGTATCCTGCGTATTTGTCTATGGCAATCCAGGCACTGGAAAGACTGCTGTCATAACACAGCTCATCGATGAACTCACTACTGAAGCCAAGACCAGGAAAGTCGGGCTCATAAAAGCATACGTCAACTGCTCAGAGAACAGGACAGAGACTACGATCATTGTCGACATCCTCAGCCAGGTGAATCCTGATAAGACATATCCGAGAGTCGGCTGGACACGCGCAAAAGCCATAAGCGAATTCGTGAAAGTCACAGCAGAACTCAAGACAAACATAATAGTCGTACTAGATGAAGTCGATTATGCACTGAAAGAATCCGGAGATGACATAATCTATCGGCTCAGCAGGATAAACGATAAGGTGGAATCAAAAGTATCGACGATACTGATATCTAACGATGTCCGCGTGGCAGATTACATAAAACCGAGGACGCAATCTACGCTCGGCCGTGTGAAAGTGGTATTCTCTCCATACTCTGCAGAGGAACTTACAGACATAATGAAGGACAGGGTCAAATACGCATTCAATAAGGATGTCGTGTCAGAGCAGATAATACAGAAGATTGCAGAGATAGAGGCATCAAGAGGAGGGGACGCAAGGAAGGCTCTTGAGCTTCTCGACAGCTGCGCAAAGATTGCCATATCAAAGAACACTAATAAGGTAACGCTGGATCTTGTCGACGAAGCAGACAGGGCCCTTGAGAAAGACACCATATTCAGCATGGTCGCGACGCTCGCAAAGCACCAGAAGCTATTGTACCTAGCGATGCTCAAGTCCAACTCTTCAAACCTCGACGGCGGAAAAGTCTACAAACTATATGTCGAGATCTGCGAGAAGCAGAACGTGCAGCCGCTTTCAGTAAGAAGGGTCAGGACGTTCCTCGTAGAATTTTCAGAAGTTGGGCTCATAAAATCAGAAGTCACGTGGCTGAGAAGCCTGCGTAAAAAAAGCAGGACAATTACGCTTGATGTAGATATCGCGTCAAGGAAGAAGCTCATCAAGGCAATACGCGATTCGATATGAATAATCATCAGACCCATTAACAGGACTCACAAGATTCATGCTCCATTTTGGGGACCACGGCAAGGGCTGCTCGCACGGGGGTGGAGGGCAGCACCTTGCCACTTATTTTTCTATTATTTTTATGAAATTCCTGATTTTCTATTCTATTCCTGTCTTTTGTAAAAAATGCATCAAAAATACTTATATACTATTTTGTAGAATGGACAATACAACAACCACAAATAACTTTTCAATAATATCTGAAAATGGGTGCTTTAGCAAAACAACAATATGAGGATTTCAGTCTTGATGACCTTGTAGATCAAGAGACTGTCGAAGAATCCCCTGAAACAAGAGCGAAACTGCCTTCTAATGTCGTAGATTTCTTAAAATCGATGCATTCCAGGAAAAGCCTTGAACGAAGAAAGAATGGAAAACGGAATCTTGGCTCATCTTCAGGAGAGCTCGCCCAGGTCCTCGACCTCCCTTCGATAGAAGAGAGGATAAGAAGGCTTGCAAACTATTGTTTCTCTGATTCTGCATATACTCTCAACGTCAATGACTATCATATCCAGACCAAAGGAAACAACAGTTCAGGACTCTCTATAGATGTGAAACTAAATGAGATGCACGCAAAAGGCCGGGTCGAATTCTCATTCGGATTCAAGTTCGATGACAGGCTGACGAACACAGCTATATTCATACAGGAACTTGCACGTTACATTGGGACAGACAACGGCATCACTGCAGGAGAGCTAGTCAAACTCGCATATTGGAAGACGCCGTACATAAGAGAGAAGAGGGACGGTATGTACAAGGTATCATTCGAATTCGAGAAGGGAAAGACGACAATCGCCTTCAAGACAGCTGACACGAACCAGTTTCCGACAAGAAGAGAATACCTTGATCCGGAACAATTCAAATTCACGCTCGCAAAATATGCGCCTGACGATTCTTACATCGTATTCGAAAGATATCCTGGAAAGAAGCCTGCCAAGATAGAAGGCGAGGTGCCTGAATTCATAAAAGGGCCTGATGGGATATACGATAACCTGTTCGAGACGCCGGGCTGCTTAGAGCACTATGTCAATATCTCTGAATATTGCATAATCAACTGATGGTATAAGACAGCAAGAAATCCAAAGATAAAAATAATAAAAATATAAAAAAATTCTCTTACCCTATCGCTCTCCTTACATCGCTCACTTCTGCGCTCTGGACGCCATCAAGCGTAGCTATCTTCTCAGCGACAGTGTCAGGAGAACCGAGCTTCTCATCCATGACGAATATGAAATTGATCCTCTTCAAGCCGAACGCTACAGGTTCAATCTCTACTTTAGTATCACGCTCGCCTGCGAATTCGCGGACAAGCTTAGCGATCTCTACCTTGAGCTTCTCAAGATCGACATCCGGAGACTCTGGCATTATAGCGAGAGTCGCAACAGCAGTAGCCATAATCATTCACCTTCTTATCTTATCAAAACCGTTCAATTAGGACCTTCGAAACCGCATTGGGAACATGTGTATTTTGTCACGATATCCCTGCAGTGGCCGCATCTGACAATCTGCCCTTTGCCGCATTTCGGGCATGGGAATCTTGTGATGCCTTTGAGGTTGGTCACCCTCTTCTTGCATGATGAGCAAACGACATCTTCCATATTGATACCTCCTAGATGAGTCTTTGAATCTTGGTCAGTCATTTATAAACTTAACGTTTAACCTGTATTGACCTGTGAACAAACCGAACTTTTACCTTATTTAAAAAACTTCCTATTCTGAAGTAGTCATAAAATTTTATAAAGGTAAATGTTTTGAAAATGTTGATTTTGGGGTGGTAATGAACAGTTATGTCTAGACGATATAACTATGTTTAAAATCACAGTTACTTAGTAATCTAAAAAAAGGGGGATTTTACGATGGGTTTCGAAGAACTAGCAAAAGAGATGGACGAACTTCTTAAGACAGAGAAGAAAGCGACAGCCAAAGAGCAGAAGAAAGAGACCGCAATACAGCTGTTAGAAGATGATGTAAAATCTGTAGAAAACAAGATTGCAAGCAAGGTCGGATTCTTATCAAGGCTATTCAAGAAGAGACCAGAAGCAGAGAGTATCACAGAGAAACCTGCGCAGGAAAGCGCGCAAGAAAAGGCAAAAGATCTCCCGAGCCCTCCGGATTTCTCAGCCAAACCCAAGAGACAGAAAGAGCAGAAAGAGAAGACCATAAAAACTGCTCAGCAGAAGACCCCTGATGCAAGCACGTCTGCAATATCTCCTATCCCAGAACAGCAGCTGAGCGAAAGAGAGAACGCGCTCATGAAGAAAGAGCAGCTCCTAAATGAACTCGCGTCCCTGCTTGAGACAAAGAAGTCGGCGATAGCGAAAGAAGAAGAGGACATAGAGACGAAGAGGAACGAGATTGCGGATCTCCAGAAGAGACTCTCAGAAGACGCCGACAAGGCGATGTCCGAGAAGCACAGGCAGAAAGAGAGGTCGCTCTCAGAGAAGGAGTCTATACTCACAAAACTCGAGAAAGCCCTCCAGAAGAAGCATGACAAGCTCGCTGATGAAGAGCAGCTCCTCATAAAAGAGAAAGACAACCTCAATATACTCAAGAACGAACTCTCACAGAAAGATGTCGTCATAAAGACACGTCTCAAAGAGAGCCAGAAGAGCATATCTCAACTAGATTCTGACAAGAAAGACATCATGAGCGAGATAGTTGCACTCGAGAACAAGAAGTACTCGATAGAGAATACGCTAAGCAGCAACAACCAGACACTATCGAACATACTCGAGCAGATAAAGATACGTTCTAAAGAGATAATGAACCTCGACAAGACAAAGGCGATGCTTGACAAGCTCAATGATGAGCTCCTCAACAAGAAGAACGCGCTAGGGAACCTTGAATCTGCGCTCTCTGCCAAGAACAAGGCACTCGACGCAAAAGAATCAGAGCTGTCGAAGCGTGAGAAAGAGCTCAATATCCAGCTGAAGAAACTCGACGGCCAGACAGATGAACTGAATAAAGAGAAGCTGTCCATACTTAAAGAGCTTGATTCGCTAAGCCAGAAGAAGACAGAAATGCAGAAGGACCTCGACATGTTGTCAGAGAAGCTGAAAGAGACCGAAGACCTGGTCTTATTGAGGGAGAAAGAGCTCAATATTCCCGAGAAGAGGAAAGAATTCCAGAAGCTCCAGGAACAGGTGGCTGCGATAACAAAAGATATCGAAAAGAACAAGGTGAAGCTCCATGAACAGGAAGATTCGCTGATATCTAAACAGTCACAGCTCGAACAGAGGGAAAAAGAGCTAAAGGCCAGAGAAAGGAGTTTTGATGACCTGCAGGGACAGCAGATAAAAGAGCAGAAGAAGAACGAAATGATACTTGTAGACATAAATGACCAGGTCGCGAACCTCAGGAACGAGAAGTCCAAGCTCGAAAGCCAGATACACGCCTGGGAACAGCATCTTGATGAGATAACAAAGATGGCCAAAGTGAGGGAGAATGACCTATCACGTTTCGACCAGAGAGAAAGGGAGCTACAGATAAAAGAGAGGGCCATCGCAGATGTAGCGACGACAAAGAAGATACTTGCGAAGAAGGAAGACGACCTGAGGAAGATTGACGAACTCCTCGCAAAGAAACAGAAGCTTCTCGACAACAAAGAGCAGGAACTCATCCAAGAGAGGCAGAAACTCGAATATTCGATGCAGAAGGCAGAAGCCAACAGGCGCCTCATCTATGAAGAGATAAAACAGCGTGAGACGCAGCTTTCTGACCTCACGAAGCTAAGAGATCTCAGGCAAAGGGAGATAGCTGAGAACAGCAAGCTCATAAAAGAGAAGGAGACCGAGCTCCTAGAGACAATAAGGGACCTCGAGCTCGACAAGGAACTCCTGTCCAAAAAAGAAGAAGACGTGATAAGCGCTGCCAGGAAGATAGAGCAGGACAAGCTCACGATAGAGCAGAAAGAAGACGAGATCATAGACAAAGTGGCGCTCCTTGAAGAGCTCCAGAACACGATGCCTGAACGGGAGAAGGAACTCAAGAGGATAAGGCAGGAGCTCGACGCTTTCGACAAGGCATTGACGGCAAAAGAGCAGAAGCTTGAAAAAGACTTCCAGAAGAGGCTCGCCGATCTTGACAGGAACTATCAGATAAGGATGAAAGACCTTGACAAGACACAGGCGAAACTAGAAGCGAGCATATCGAAGATCGAGAAGAAAGAAGCGAAGATAACTGCTGTCAAGGAACTCAGGGCAAACATAACTGTCCTCGAGAACAAGCTGAAGAACCTCGACAATCTCGTCGCCATAAGGCAGAGCGAGCTCGACGGCCTCAAGTCAGAAGCGATGAAAGACACTGCGATATCCCTCGAAGTCGAGAGACGCGAAGAAGAGCTTGAGAAGAGACGAAGGGAACTCGAAGAGAAAGAGAAGTCCCTCATGGCCACAGAAGTCGCTGTCGAATCAGGAGAGTTCAAGGAATACGTAGAGCATGAGATGATTAGATACGAGAAGCCTAACATGCCAAGAGTCAAAGACGCTTCAGAGATATACTCCATGATAGAAGACGCAAGAGAGCTCGTCTCAATGGGCAGGCTCAACGACGCACGGGCAATATACTCAAAGATAGGCAACGTCTACGAGCACCTCGACATATCACCTGTCGACAAGAAACGCGTCTATTACGCGGTACTTGAGCTCAAGACGGACATTGAGCTTGCGCATCTGGCGTAAACATATAATAAAATATTTTTTATCTTTTAACTTCTTTTATGATTCCTGTTTTCTACTTCTCGTCGTAAAATCTCCGGAAAAAACTGCAAAACGTTTATTAATAACTTAACTTTTTATTATGCTGATTATTTATACGACAGTCATATTTAGGATAAGATATGCGAGAATTTAAAGAATGAAAAGCATCATAACCGGGGAATATCTCCACCTTTTGGATGATATCAAGAAAAGAGTAAGAGACTCCCAGCGCAAGGCGGTGTGCAGCCTGAACAAAGAGCTCACTCTTCTTTATTGGGACATTGGAAATAAAATACTGACACGTCAAAACCTTGAAGGCTGGGGTTCTAAAGTTATAGATAGACTCTCAAACGACCTGATTAAATCCTTTCCAGGTATGAAAGGCTTTTCAACTAGAAACTTGAAGTACATGCGTAAATTTGCAGAAGAATATCCTGACCTTAAATTTGTGCAAGAGGCACTTGCACAATTGACCTGGTATCATAATATCACGCTGATAGACAAGGTGGCTGATAAGAAATCAAGGTATTGGTACATAACGCAAGCGATTGCGCATGGCTGGTCAAGAAATGTGCTGGTCATGCAGATTGAAAGTCAATTGCATAAAAGACAGGGCAAACTAACTAATAATTTTCAGCTTTCAATGCCTAAGCAGCAATCAGACCTGGCTCAAGCACTCCTAAAAGACCCAGATATCTTTGACTTCCTGACGCTCTCGCAGGATGCGCAAGAGCGGGATATTGAAGATGAACTCGTAAAGCAGATAACTAAATTCCTGCTTGAGCTAGGTGCGGGCTTTTCATATGTTGGAAAACAGTTCCACCTTGAAGTGGGGAATGAGGATTTCTATATCGACCTGCTTTTTTACCATCTGCGGTTAAGATGCTTTGTGGCCATAGAGCTGAAAGCAGGAGGATTCAAGCCAGAATATGCAGGAAAAGTGAACTTCTATCTCTCTGCGCTCGATGATATCAGGCATGAGAATGACAATCCCTCAATAGGACTGATACTCTGCAAGAAAAAGAACAAGATTGTCGCAGAATATTCTTTAAAGAACGTAGGAAAGCCAATAGGTGTATCTGCATATAAGCTGTCAAGATCCATCCCTGCAAAGCTGAAGACGGCGTTGCCGTCAGTCAAGGAGCTAGAGGCGGAATTATCGAAGAAGGGCAGAAACAGATGAGCTTCACACGAAACTTTTTAAACACCCTCTTATTCTTTTTATGGCATGTGCGGCATAGTCGGAGTGTTCAATGACAAGGAAGCTGTGAACAAAGTACTTCTAGGTCTAGAGACCCTGCAGGAAAGGGGCAGAGATGCATATGGAATCGCTTTTGATGACACTCTCCTCACTGAAAAGGATCTAGATACGCTCAATAAGAAGGCAAAAAAGACTTCGGACTCTGCATTAGGCCACTGCCTGCATTCATTGGTCGGTTTTGTCCCGCAGCCATTGAAAAGGAAGGGATTCCTTGCAGTGAACTGCGAGATATACAACTGGAAAGACCTTGATTTGAGGTACAATCTTGGTTCAAAGAATGATTCTGAGATGCTCATCAACATCATAGAAAAGAAAGGCATCAAGAAAATATCAGAAATACTAGACGAACTTGACGGAGTATATGCTTTCGCATATCAATATGATGACAAAGTCATGATCTGCAGGGATATATTCGGCGTAAAGCCATTATGGTACTCTGGGGGGACGGGGTTTGCTTTCGCTTCTGAGAGAAAAGCGCTGGAGAAGATAGGGTTCATCGATTCAAAAGAGCTGAATCCGAGAGAAATATTAGTATATGACATAAAGAAGTCAGGAATAGAGACGATCAAGAGGGAATTCTTCAGGGTCCTGCCAGAGATAACCAAATCAAAAGAAGAGATGACAAAAGAACTGAAAGGGCTTGTACTCGATGCGGTGTCAAAACGAATCCCTGACCAGAGATTCGGGATATTATTTTCAGGAGGCATAGACTCGACACTCGTTGCGAAGATATGCAAAGACTTGGGAGTAGAGTTCACATGTTATACTGCTGCACTCGAGTCAGACACGGAAGCAGAAGACCTGACATTCGCGAAAAAAGCTGCTGAAGAACTAGGCTTTGACCTCAAGATAAAGACAATAAAGCTCGAAGAGGTAGAAAAGTACCTAAAAAAAATCGTCCCTCTCATCGAAGACAACAATGTCGTCAAGGTGGGAGTGGGCCTTACATTCTATGTCGCATGCGAA
>Ga0105099_10002058_pt1 | contig 12170 bp, 15 predicted proteins | sample PPLLak3cmMay2015_2_FD_79138 | JGI IMG/M metagenome (GOLD analysis project Ga0105099, IMG submission 79138) | Freshwater sediment microbial communities from Prairie Pothole Lake near Jamestown, North Dakota, USA - PPLs Lake P8 Core (1) Depth... | ecosystem: Environmental > Aquatic > Freshwater >...
GGCATATCTGGCATTTCAGGACAGAGAAGCACAGGCCAATATACAAATACCTGCCTGTCGGCAAATGGGACCATGACAAGGAGATAACTACGACAGAAGGCTCTCCAGAAGAACAGCAATGGAAACAACGCCTGAATACAATATTAGGTTCAAAAGATGTCGTCGCTAAATCAGCATACATACAGAAACTTGGTACTGATGTTGCATTAAACATCGATAAAGATGTACATGTATTGTCAGGATTGTTCAAGATAGTCTCTGTAAAAGATGAGAGCCAGATAGCAGGCATTGAGCAGACAGGCAAACTCAAAGGAATGAACGAGAAACAGATTGAAAAACACGGATTCATGTACGGCGGAAGCCTGCAGGAACAGATGACTGAACTAGTGATGCTAGCAGAGACGCTCTGCAAAGCCAAGTCTCCTTCAGTCGTAACGCCTCCAAGAAGGCCAGCTTTCGATTACCCGCAGCCGCCTACCAATGAAATATTGCAGAACATTAGCAAGATAAAGACAATAGTGGCCGGAACTACTGTAAGTGGTGTCCATGTCGGTCTAGTCAACTATGCACCTCAAGTCATATCCTCATTGAAGAAAGAGATAGAAGAACACCTGAACGAAATAAATGAGTTCAGGAAAAACAATGATTATACGGGAAAGAAACGGGCTCAGATGGTCGAGCTGATAACTAAACGCAGCAGGCCTATAGGCCTCAATGATTACAAGAACAAAAGATTCTACGGTTACATCGACCCTAACAAGTACTTCTCTAAAATGAGGCTAAGCGCTCCGCTCGAGATAGTGGCAATAGAGAAATTCGTATTCGGTTCTGACAGAGTGCTCATAACCGGATACAATGGCGGCCAATACAAAGGCAAGGCAGGAAAAGAGGGCGAGGGAACCGCTGAAGACATACTGACGCAGCCTAACTTCTCGATGCAGACAGAAGGCATCGGTGTCGGAAGATTCCTCGGATTGATATTCTCGTCAAACGTAGCCGCGTTGAGACAGCTCATGGCAATAATAGATGAAAAGGAAAAACTCCTGACAACATATGTCCTGAAGATAACTGAATACGAGAAGAACATCTCTAAGCTCGCTGATGAAGCTGCAAACAGGGGAGATGACGAGCTTTTCACGATATATGAGAACATGCTGAGCTGCTTCAAGAGCATAAGAGAGCAGATAATAGGACATGGTGCGCTTAACACATTCAGGGATGTAAGATCATACTTCGACGGGATAGTGAATTTCAATAAAGGAGAGAAAGATGTGGTCTTTGAGGATGAGACACTCAAAAAAGCATTCAATGTCACTGACTACAAATCTTTTGAGAACAGCATACTCAAGCGTATGGGTAAAAGGATATCCAGCAGCGACCCTGAGCTAGATCATCTCATCTGCAGCATATACTCCTGGAAAGTCACAGTGAAGGAGAATTGGGATGACGTACACATGCTAGAAGATGCATTCAATGCATTGCTTGAAAATCTTAGAGTCCATTCATCGATGATAGTAGAATCTCTGCAGCATATCAATGCCATAACAGAACAGAACTATGAACGCTTACGGGCAGATATAGAGCGATACCATGCGATCATGCAGTCCAGAGAACGCAAAGCAGCGTAAAATCGGTTCATTTCAATTCTGATATCCTTCCGCAAAGCTCCCTCAATCCTAGATACGCTCCTCTTGAGTAAGCGAAACCTATGTTCAACTCTTTCCAGAATAAGTCACCAAGAGCCTCTATGCAGTCTGCCTCCTTTTCAAGGCATAATGTCTCTTCAACCTCATCTTCCAGGCCATGCCCGAAACAGTTTATGTGCGTGGCTTCATGGACCAATGTCAAGCTGCAGTATACCCTGCCTTTCTCTATTGACTGTCTGGATACGTGCGTCTGCCTTCTTATCAGGTCAGCAAAATCATATTCTTCGCATGAGGGATGTATAGAATCTGTGTTTTGTTCTACAAAGGAGTAATGCCTGGGTGCATAAGATTTTAGGACATCGAGGGCAGATAATATTATCAGTCCTGAATCTTTAGGGATGTAGAGATCTATGTCTTTCTTGATACCAGGATACTTCGCTAAACTTATGCTATCTTCTGAACAGCCCATATTGTCTATTACCCCCTAACAGTAATAAAAAGTTATTAATATATAAAAACCTGTCGCTCCAGCAGCCCTATACTGTAAAATACATCCAAAACTATATAAACAACCGCTAAATCCACAATAATGGTGTTTTAAAAATGGAAGGCGTTGTTGTAAATTTCAAAGGAAGCGACATGAGAAAGCAGTTCAACCAGCTGATAGTCCAGGTCGATGGCGTCAACAGCAAAGACAAGGCATCCAAACTCGTCGGAAAGAAGGTCGTCTGGAAATCCCCTGCAGGAAAAGAGATAAAAGGGGAGATAAGGGCAGCCCACGGCAATAGCGGAGCATTACGAGTGCTGTTCGAGACAGGGATGCCAGGACAGTCGTTAGGCACAAAGCTCAAGATTGAGTGAATCTGTCCAGTTTCTCTTTCATTCCTCTTTCTTTTCAAAAATATTTATAAATAGTCTGACTTCTTTTGTTTAATATACTATTCGGGCCCTTGGTTTATCGGTATAACGCACCGCTGGCAGCGGTGAGGCAGCGGGTTCAATTCCCGCAGGGTCCATACATATTATATAATAATACAATATTTACATCATCTTATAAGTATCATACAGTAAAAAAGAGGGAAGATGCGAAATAAGCAGGTCATCCAGTTTTGCACATCATTCTTAATCGTAGTAATGTTATCATCCATATTCTCTACATGCGCATCCGCTTGGGCACGCCATGACCAGATGACCCGCGAGGTAGTGCGAGACTTAGGATGGCTCGATGATTTCGGCAATGTGACTGTGACTGAATATCTATATGATGATGCTTCAATAAATCAGATAAAGATAAGATACTTCAACAATGAGTCGATGGAACTAGGTCCTAGCGATTTCTATTATCATGCATTGTACGAGCCTGTGCTTTTCTTCAAAGGAGCGAAAGTCGGCTCACAGATGACTGCAAGGCAGATACTTACTGATTTTTCTGATGAACCAGACTGGGAGATGGACCAGAACCTCGATCTAAGTTGGATGCAGGTGTTCCATGGAGAAAGCCAAGGGTACAGACACATGTATTATCCTGGCTTGACATTCCATCTTCCTATGGGATTCTATCCTCAAGGAAAGACCCCTGAACGCGTAGAGCATTTCTACCAACTATCTAAGGAAGCATTCAAAAAGAACGATACCTACTGGGGATTCCGGTTCTTAGCGAGGGCGATGCATTATGTACAGGATATGGCGCAGCCGTATCACTCCCGCCAGCTCTACTGGAGATTCATAGACCTCACTGACCCGTACTATGGCACTGTCCAGACGATAAAAAACTACCACTTCGCATATGAATCCTATGAATCGAACCTTTTCAGACTCGAAGAGCAGGGAGTTATGCCTAGACTGCTCAGCAACGCATTAAGATATTCCCTTCCTGTGGAAGTGCGGGACACAGAACAGCTTGTGAACTATGTGGCGAGGAGAGGCTACTGGCATAGTTCTCACACGATGTCGATATCATATCAGTTCCTAGGTGAAAAATACAAAAGCGCATCAGCAGTACCGATGACAAAAGAAGACTTCTTCCAGAAGATACAACAGCAGGATAAGATAGCTGACCTGTACCATGATGACCTTGAGCAGCGTGTTCTACTGTTCGGCAAGGCCACAAAGAGCTTCCTCGAATTCGCAAGGAAAGACCTTGACCTTGACAGTTACATGCAATAATACCTGAATGGTGATAATACAAGATGCCCACTAAAACACTTCTGTTCATAACCGCGAACAAGAACAAGCTACGTGAGGCAAGACAGATACTGAAAGGATTCGATATAGAAAACAGAGATATAGAGATACCTGAATTACAGGAAGTGAACAGCGAGCTGATTGTAGAGGATAAAGTCAGGAGGGCGCTCGAGGCTACAGGACAAGAGCTTTTTGTCGAGGACACAAGCCTGTGCTTTGATGCGCTGAACGGTCTCCCAGGCCCACTAGTCAAATGGTTCGAAAGGAAAATCGGACGGAGAGGCCTTGTCGATATTCTCGCAGCATATGATGACAAGACCGCCCACGCAAAATGCCTTGTCGGATACGGCATACCTGCAGAAGGCAAGAGGAAAGAGAAGATAATCATATTCGAAGGCAGAGTCGATGGCAGGATAGTCGAGCCTCTGGGCGAGAGCGGATTCGGTTTTGACCCCATATTCCTTCCTGATGGGTATGACGAGACATTCGCACAGATGGGAGAAGATGCGAAGAACAAGATAAGCCACAGGAGACTTGCGCTCGAGAAGTTTCGGGAATACCTTGAAAAACAGAAATGAATAACTGTCTCAATCTGAATATATCTTCTTTATCCTCTCGACACCTTTTATCTTCTTGATTATTCCTGCGACCTCTTTTGGTACGCAGCTCTGCCAGTCTCCACCTGTCACGATGAGCCTCCTTATCTCTGTAGCAGAGACGCCATAATACCGGGGAGTGGTATGCACGTCATACATTGCCGCCTTGAATAAAGCGACAGTATTTGTGTTCTCAGTTATCACTTTATGTATCTTCCTCCCGACAATCTTCTCGACATGACCGACGTATCTCTCATCACAATCGATATCCGGAACAAAGATCACTTTTGCAGGTATCCCCCTGGCACTTAAGACCGAACTGATCATCTTTTTCCTCTCTTCAGCAGAGAACGGATTCAGCTTCTCACCCACCTTATCTGAACTTCCTATCGCTATGATTATCTCCTTGTCATCTAAGAATGCATCTTCGATAACCTTAAGATGCCCTTTGTGCAGAGGCTGGAAACGCCCAAGTATCAGTGTCATACAATATGTGCAATACCAGAAATATTTAAATATTGTCAAGAGATGTCGATAGGTATGAAAAAAATGATACTTCTTTTGCTGGTTATTTCACTAACCTTGCTGCTCTTAGGCTGCGCGTCAGGGCCGCAGAAATACATGCTCGCCAAAGAGGATTCGCAGAAACAAAAGGCGATGCAAGAGGTACAGCTCGCAAACCCTGCATCAGTATACTGTTTAAACAACAGCGGGACATGGTCAGTGAAAGGACTCGAGGATGGACAGCAAGGCATATGCACGTTTGCTGATGGAAGCTGGTGCGATGAATGGGACTATCTTAATGGAAAATGCAGACCTGGAATGAATCTTACAGACTGCGCAGGGCAATTCTGGGGAAAGACTGTCTGCCCTACATTATATGAACCTGTATGCGCAAAGATTGAGTTAGGAAACTCGGCCCCCTATCAGATAAGGTGGGAGACATTCTCAAACAATTGCTTAGCATGCATAGCTTCAACAAAGATGGAAGTCGTCACAGGATACATCAAAGGAAAATGCGCTGAAGAATAAAATGACGACAACAGAAGTATCATTCAAGAATTCTGCAGGCCACAACCTCTCAGGGATAATAAGATATTCTGAGCCGGTCGAACCCGTAAAATATCCTGTAATCATAATATTGCATGGCTTTGCAGAGAACAAGGATGCAGACCTCATAGCCGACCTTGCTAATAACCTTGTGCATTACGGTTTTCTCACACTAAGATTCGACTTCCACGGCCACGGCGACAGCGACGGCTTATTTGAAAAACACACCATAGAACAGCAGGTAGATGATGTCCTGGCATCGCTTGACTTTATTTCTACGCTGCAATATGCTGATAAGGACAGGATTGCAGTAGTAGGGACAGACATCGGCGGGAACATAGCGATGCTAGCAGCAGCAAAAGACGCAAGGATCAAAGCCCTGATCATCCAGGGTGCGAGAAGCCATTTCGAGCACCACATAAACAGCCGTTTCCAGCCGCATGAGATACGAGAGATGATGCTAAAGAAGATACATGACAATGTCAACTTCAAGATCAGTAAAGACTATCTTGACAGTACAAGGGAACAGGATATCATCGATGAGCTGAAACGTGTGCATGCACCGATACTCTTTGTACACGGTAACAGCGACTTTCGGGTAAAGATAGAAGAGACAAGGGAACTTGTGAATGGCGCCAACGACCCTAAAAGCATAGAATCTGTCCCTGGCGCAGACCATTGGTTCAGAGGAGCTGCAAGACCTGTGCTGTTGGAACTGATCGTCAGCTGGGCAAGAAGATGGTTGCGCTGAATACTTGATTTTATCTTAATCTTATATCCCCGTAACATAACTTCTGAACTTATCCCGGATTTTTTCTAAATCTCTCAATCTGTCTTTAGAACCAAGACATTCAATTATGATATCCTGCAAATCCTCATAAGGTACGTCATTTTTAATCTTGCGAACATATCTTTTCAAGCCCTCAGAGTCAGCATACGCATCATACCTGTTCTTTTTTATGTTCTCTGCAAGTTTTGATGCATCTTTTATTATTCTGCCCGCAAAAAGATGCTTTCCTGTGACCATGTGATACATTAGCTGGCCTAACGAGACAATATCATTGTCCCCGCCGAATCTCCTGTTCTGTTTCTGGTCAGCATTTCTTTTCGTCGTAGCATTCCCTAAGTCTATTATAACTGCCCTACCTGTCGACCTTTCAATCATTATATTTGCAGGTCTTATATCCCTATGATGATGGATCCCTGCTCTCTTCATCTCAACAAGACCGTTCAATACATCTGAGCCGTACTCCATCGTATTATCCTGACTGACTGTGGAAACAGCCATGATACTTTCAAGAGAATCACCTGCTATGTATTCCATCTCGAATGCGACCCTCTTCCTTCTCTTGTACATATATCCGATCTGCACATCCCTGTAATGCTCTTCCAAAAACGTCATGCAGAGCTCTTTTGGCTTCACAACATTCTTCTGCAGTCCCTGATTTGCTCTATCTATCCTCTTAAGCAATGCATATTCTCTTTTAGCCTCCAAAGAGAATTTGAACGCTTTATCATCTTTCATGACTACCAGGCCATAGCTGCCTGTACCGAGAAGTTTTATGTCTTCATCAACACGCAGATAATCTGCCATGAACTTTGCTACGTCAAGATTCTTTGACAGGGGATTCGCATCTATCCCTAGTTTTTGGAGCACGACAATCTGGGGGCCGTTAAGACCTTTATCATACCCTGCGGCGACTTTTGGAGATATCTTCGCTTTCACAAGATGAGCGATGCTTGCAGCAGAGAACCGTTCTTCATACTGCCTGCTCTTCTTAGGCCCAACTCCGCTCATGATGAGATAAAATATGCTTTCTGCATCAAACCGGGGGGCATATCCTTTGACTGACTCATTAGGAATGTGCCTATATGCAAATTCCGCAATGGACTTTCCATCAAACCTCTCTTCATAACTGTCTGCTACTTCAGGGGCTATTTCATTTGCGACCAGAAAACCGATGTCCTCAAGACTGAAACGGTCAGAGAAGCCGAATCTTTCATTTCCTGGAGATACATATCGGATATAATTAGTGTCAAAACGCCTTTTTTCAGACTTATCAAGCTTAGAACGCATCTTCTTAAGACGTCCTTCAAGACAGGTCCTACCGCTACAATTGACTCTTAGAGAATACTCTGCTTCATCAATATCCTTATTGTCTCCCATGTCCCCCTCTTATATTTTCATTCAAGCCGAATTTATAAACTTTCACTTCTCTTCTTATCAATGGATAATAGAAATCCTTAAAAATGGCCTTGTGGTTTCTGTAGTCTATGAGACCAGTAATCGCTTTCGATCTTGATGGCGTCCTGATAAGCACAAACGCTTCAGATAAAGCGCATGCTGCCTGGTTCAGACTTATGGGCCAGATTCTGAATGATTCTTCTGTCGAACAGCTCTCCCAAAAGAAGGAGTATTTCGGAGATGTCCTAAACCTGATGGAACGCCTGACCGGACTTGACAAGACGGACACTTTCAACCAGCAGATACTGGTGAAACTCGCAAGGAATCTCTATCAGTTGAGCTATCTATCAGAACTACGAAAAGAAGGAAGAGCAGCATTCGTCCCAGAGATGATAGATATGATAATCGACCTCAAGTCCAAGTTCAGGATCGCTCTCATAACAACAGCGCCTGAAGACATGGTCCTGCCTGCACTAGAGATAGTCAAGATAAAAGAGCTTTTCGACTATATCTACCGAAGCCCGCTCAATAAAGAACCATCTAAGATAGATGTGCTAACAAAATTCGTAAAGGATGTCAGTTCTCCGGCACTATATATCGGAAATGAGAAGAAAGACGCAGAGGCCTGCAGGCAGTTAGGCATAAAATTCGCGCTTGCGAAATGGGGAAGATATGATGAAGATGCAGCACTGATCTCGAAATTCACATTGACTTCTCCACAGCAGCTGCGCGGAGTCGCAGAACTATTAGGGGCGCAATGAGATGACCCAAACAAGATATAAACTCGTGTGCTTCGATCTCGACGGAACTTTAGTGGATGATACTATCTTTGTATGGCAGACACTGCATGACCATTTCGGCACAGACAAGGAAGAGAGGAAGAATGCCCTTGATAGATACAACAAAAAAGAGATAACTTATCAGGAATGGGTAGACCACGATGTGAAGCTCTTCAACGAGAAAGGGATGACAAGAGATAAGCTGGTCGAAGCGATAAGCGGCCTAAGACTGATGCTTGGCGCCAAAGAAGCAGTGACCGAACTCAAGAAGAAAGGCATGAAGCTTGCTGTGATATCAGGAAGCATAGACATCGTCCTTGAAGTCCTCTTTCCCGACCACCCATTCGATGATGTGCTGATAAACAGATTCGAATTCGACAATGAAGGGAGACTTCTCAGGGGCATCGGAACAAAGTTTGACTTCGAAAGGAAAGCGCTCGGGTTAAAACAGATTGCAGAGCGCGAAGGATTCAAGCTTGACGAATGCGTATTCATCGGAGACAACCATAATGACATCCAGATAGCAGAGATAGCAGGACTTTCGATAGCATTCAACTCAAAGAGCGAGACTTTAAGCGAGATCTGTGATGTAGTGATACCCAAAGACGTGAAAGATATAAGAGCGATACTGCCATTCATACTTGATAACAAGAAGTAAGGTGAGAAAAAATGGATAATTGCATACAACAGAAATCAGGGATTTCTGAGCATGCAAGCGAAGCTTGCATATTCTGTAAGATAATCAAAGGTCAGATACCTTCTGCCAAAGTGTATGAAGACGATAAATTCTTCGCATTTTTAGACATCTCTCCTGTCAACAAAGGACACGTTCTGGTTATACCCAAGAAGCATTATAGATGGGTCTGGGACATGTCAACAGAAGAGGCAAAAGAATCGATGCCTTTGGTACAGAAGCTTGCTAAAGCAGTCCAGAAAGCAACTAAATGTGATCTGGTAGTCATGACTGTCGTAGGAGATGCTGTAGAGCATGCACATATACACCTAATCCCTAAATTCAATGGGGACCATCTCAAATTCTGGCCACAGGGCAAGTATGCTGCAGATGAGATGACTGCTTGGAAAGACAAGATAGTCAGTGCGTTGAGATGATCATTCTAGCTCCATAGGTGGAACCACCACTCATCTGGCAAAGTTACAGCCAGCGAAACATTTAAATATACGTTTAAACATATGTTTAAACATATGGTGGTCAAGACAATAACAATAAAGGAAGACGCATATAAAGTGCTTGCTGGTATGAAGAGGGATGCTGAGAGCTTCTCGGATGTCATAATACGGATCGGTGCAGAGAGACCATTCACTGCAAAAGATCTTTTCGGTATATCAAAGCGTCCGAAGGAAGATGTCGAAAAGCTAAGAAAACATGCCATTGAGATGAGAGAATCCATGAACAAAGACTTTGAGAGGAGACGAAATGTACTTGATAGACACTTCAGCACTAATTGAGATCATGAATGCAACAGAAAAAGGTGCTTCTTTACTCCTTGAGATTGGAGAAAACCCTGTGTTTATCTCTTCAGTAACTAAGTATGAGTACTTATCCTATTTTTCAGGCAAAGCACTAGAGGAAGAAAAAAGAATCCTGCGTAATCTGCCTATCTTCAGTTTCAACTCAGACTGCGCAGATGTGGCTGCTGAGATATACGGAAATCTGAAGTCACGAGGTATGATGATAAAGCAGTTGGACATAATGATTGCCAGTACCTGTAGGAAGAATAACCTGATATTAGTCACATTAGACAAGCACTTCTCAAAGATTCCAGGTCTTCCTATAAAACAGTTCAAAGCAGCAGAACTTGCAATGTAAAATAAGAAAATCTTTATAAACACCTTACTTTTCTTTTTACCTCAGGCGTGCTATATGTCGGTGTAGCTTACCCGTAGCAACTGGTCTTGCTCGGTTGACAAGCGCCACCCGGTGCTGTTTATAATATAAACAGCACGAAAAAATGTCGGTGTAGCTCAGCCTAGTTAGAGCGCTAGACTCATAAGAATTGTGAGTGATGAGGCTTATGCCAATGATAAAAACTCATGCTCAACTGGGATATCTAGAGGTCGCGGGCTCAAATCCCGCCACCGACACTTTTAATTTTTAAATGGTTATAGATATTTCCACATTAGTTTTCGGGGGTGTTGACATGATTGATTTATACGTCTCTATCCATGATATGCTCTCAGGAGATGAAGCCTATATCCCTCCTGAAGGTAAGATCTTGGATTCAATCTCTAAAGCTACAAAGAATAACATCACTAAGACCATTGGACGTAGAGCGTTCACCAGACTTGAACAGTTCATATTTGAAAATTCAAAAGACGAAGACTTCTCTCAGGTCGTCTCTCAAGTATATTTCAACAATGCTATCTCACAGGTACTCAGACCTGAAGTTAGAACACCTGAGGAACATATGATATCTGCAGCGAAGACTGCTGTAGAACTACATAGAATATTGACTGCATGTGATTATGATATTGATAAGATAATAGGAAACTATTTCTCACATAAAGTGTAGCGACAATATCGGGAATATGATGAACGCCCCCGCCCTGATTCCACAGAAGATGCTAATGCATTTCTGGGGTGCCAGAAATCAACAGATTTCTGAGCATGAACGGGGATGTTCAGAAACCCAGAATGGTTTCTGACACCAAATTTTCGCAACTTAACGCCAACGCCCGATACTGAACCATTGGTTTAACGCCGAGCATCCTATGATTGTCTTGAAAATAATATAGGATAATTTCTGTAAAAAACTAGTGATTTTATTCTAATATTTTGACAGATTCCACAGGCTCTCAAAAAATAGTCTGTAATTGTTAGCTATCTCTTTTCCCATTATCACAACACACTTCCCCTTTTCTTCCCAGGTAATTATGATTATTCTGTCATTTCCTATAGCGATTGTTGATGGTGTTAAACCTCGCATGAACTTTAACTTTGTTTTAGGGAGAGTGTATAGACCAGTCGCGAATTTACGCAGCGATTCTCCGTATAAAAACTTTGCATGTATATCTCTCTTAATTCTTTCCAAGTTGTAAGATTTGAGAAATGTTTTGAAAGGGTCTTCTATGGGAGTGGGTGATCCCAGAATAAGAAATTCATCCTCTGGTTTGAACGTGTCAAGGAAGCTATATAGCGCTGTCCTGAATCCGTTATAACCCGTAAGAACTTGAGCTTCGTCTTGAGGGTAAGTCTCTTCTTTCAGTAGTTGTGGTAATTCTTTCTCAAGTACTTGTTTACGTTCCCTAATCAATTCTAGCTCTCTCTCAACTTTTTCTACATATATCGAAGGATTAGCAGGGTGCCAAAACTTCCTACTATTTTTTAGGATAGATGCGACAAGTCCTTTGCTCTTCAGCCTTTCAAGAATCTCGTATACTTTTGATTGTGAAACGTTTGCTTTCTTGTATAATGGGCCTGTTGTTGTACTCTTTAGATCGATTAAAGCAGCATATACTTTTTTCTCGCCTTCTGTAAGGTCTAAAGCTTCAAAAACATCCATTTTATTCCCCTAAGGGGGAAGTAATATTTAAATATTTCTTATTTATCACTATTTAATGATTAAAATGGATATTGACTCGACCCATGTAAGCTGCCCTCTGGAACTTCCTTGTGGATACTTAATTCCAAACAGGATAGGAAAAGCTGCACTTACAGAACATTTAGCAGGAGATGACAATCTTCCTAATGAAGCTCATTACAGACTGTACA
>Ga0105099_10002059_pt1 | contig 12160 bp, 6 predicted proteins | sample PPLLak3cmMay2015_2_FD_79138 | JGI IMG/M metagenome (GOLD analysis project Ga0105099, IMG submission 79138) | Freshwater sediment microbial communities from Prairie Pothole Lake near Jamestown, North Dakota, USA - PPLs Lake P8 Core (1) Depth... | ecosystem: Environmental > Aquatic > Freshwater >...
AAAAAAGGGGCTCTTTCAAGCCCCTTTTCATTGTTTATTAAGTAATTTCTAATTGTTATCTGTTCTGAACAAGTTTACCGTTCATCAGGTCAATCTGACGCTGTGGAAGCGGGAACCAGAGATCAACATCATCAACAGTTGCGGTGCCCTGAGTGTACATTGTCTGGCCGCCCCATGGGGTTGTCGTTTCATAAGCAAGAACTTTTGTAAGTTCTGCCTTGGCAATTCCCCACCTGTTGAGATCAAACCACCTGTGTCCTTCCATGCCGAGCTCAAGTTTCCTCTCCATATAGAGAGCAATGCGTGCATTTGCCTGGCTGTCGAAAGGTGCGCCTGATGTCGGATATTCGTTGATTACATAGTTGGCAGCAGGGGTGGTGGTACCGTCTTCCATGACAAAACCGGCAGTATTTGCAGCTCTTGCGCGAACAAGGTTGATGTTGGTACGTGCGCCTGCCAGGTCGTTGGTTTCTATCTGGCATTCAGCAAGGAGAAGGAGAACATCAGCAAAACGGATCATGCGATAGCCGTTGGCAGTATATCCGTTGGTCCAGCTTGTAACGTCGGTAAGCTGACCTTCCTGTGATTTCTTGTACACCTGCTTTTTGGTTGCATAAGGGCCAGCATAAGTCTGGTCACGGATCCAGTCTGCTCCTGTCATAACACCCCAGTCAAAGTAAGGGATACCTCTTCTTCCGACTGACCAGTCAAGCCTTGGATCGAGCGGGCCTGCATCTTCGGTAAAAGCAGCTGTAGGAGCAAGTCCCTGATCGTTAATGACCACGTTGGCCGGCTGATTGTATGAACCGTTAAGAAGCGGAAGCCCGCCTGAAGTTCTGAACGAGTTCACATATTCCTGTGTCGGTTGATAGAATCCGCAGCAACCGCCCGGAGAGCCGCCGCTCTTGTACGGGAAGTTCAATACTTCACCGGCGCCTGCATTTTGTCCGCCGGAACCGTCATTGATTGAATACTGAACCGTATATACGGCTTCTGAACAGTTCCTGTTCTCGATCATGAATATCTCTCCGTATTTTGGCCACAGACCTAAAGCCTCTCCCTTTGGATTTTTACCGCTGGTTTTAACTTCCTGCAGAAGCGGAAGAGCCCCTGCATAGTTGTGGTCCATCTGCATCATGGCTTTTGCAAGCACCACCTGGCATACTGTCTTATTCCATCTACCTATCTGTTCCATGTCAAGTGGAAGCTTAGTTCCTTCGGTCAGGTCGGCAATGATATTTGCACTTATGTCAGCTGAATTGGTTACCTCGGCAGGATCCACCTTCTCATCAATATAGGGTACCTTTTCCCACATTCTCCATGCTTCAAAATGGTACCATCCGCGCAGAGCCCTGGCCTGCTGGATGTACCAGTCGGCCAGGTCCTGGGTGATCTTTCCATCAGCCAGAGTTTTTGTTACAACATTAATGACATTATTGCACCTTGAGACTGCTTCATAAACCTCGCGCCATTTTGCATTAAGGTAAGGATTTGCAGCGTTTTCCGAAAAACTCTGTATTGCATTAATATCCGGCTGGTCACCTGCGTCAGTTCCTTTGTTTGCAACCATTCCCCTGATATCACCCCATACCCAGTTTGATGCTGCGGATTCCCATCCATGGTTCCAGGATATTCCGTCGAGCAGGGAATAGGCACCGATCATTAAAGCGTCTATACCGTTCTCATTTCCAAGAACTGATGCATCAAGGGCTCCGTTGGGAGTGATATTAAGGAAGTCTTCTTTGCATGCACCCACTATTCCAAGTACAGCAACTGTTATGATTATTAAAATATGCTTTTTCATCTTCATACTATATTAAATTATTGTTTACAGGACAAAGTTTAGTCCGAAGATCAATTGCTTGACATTTGGATAGTTCCCGGAGTCTTCACCGAAGTTGCGGTCATCGCCTCCAAGTTCAGGATCAAGTCCGGAGTACTTGCTGAGAGTGAATACGTTGACGCCCTGTACATAGACCCTGAGAGATTTTACATTGATCTTGCTCAGAACACTTTGTGGCAGGGTATAGCCCAGCTGCAGGTTTTTCAGCCTCAGGAATGAACCATCCTCAATATAGTAGTCAACAACCACTGTGTTTGTGGAGAAGTTGGATGCATTGGAGGCTTTCGGAACATCGGTATTTGTTCTGTCAGGTGTCCAGCTTTCATACAGCAGCTTCTTGCTCTTCTGTCCCTGGAATGAAGGCCAGAAATCGAGCCACCAGTTGTTCCAGTTGAAGATGTCGTTGCCCTGTGAGCCGTAGAAGTAACCTGTGAGGTCAAGCCCCTTGAAGTTCAAACCGAGGTTCAGACCGTAGGTGAATTTCGGGTTCGGGTTGCCGATGTAGACCCTGTCCTTATCATCAACAACTCCGCTTCCGTCGGTATCCTGTAATTTAAAAAATCCGGGGGCTGCGCCGTCCTGCGTGGGTGCTGCATCTACTTCAGGCTGATCCTGGAAGAGTCCGAGAACCTTGTACCCGAAGAATTCTGACATTGAATGTCCGACTTCGTTCCTGTGGAAACCGCCTATTCGCGAACCTCCGGAATCAAAGTATTTGACATACTCGGCGATTTTTGTGATCTCGTTATTGTAAGTTGTCAGTGTCAGATTGCCGTTAAAGCCAAGATCTCCGAAATTATCTCTGTAGCCAAGCTCAATATCAAAACCGGTGTTTTTCATCTCGGCAATGTTTACATAGGGAGCTTCAGCATTACCTGACTGGCCCGGCAGTTCAAGCTGATAGAGCAGGTCCTGGGTCTGCTTGAGATACCAGTCGAATACGAAGGTCAGTTTATCATTCAGAAGGGTGGTTTCAAAACCAATATCGGTTGTAATGTTGGTTTCCCATTTTGCTCCCTCGTTACCTATACGTGTCGGGCGGAATCCCTGCAAAGAGGATGAAACAGCGCCATTCAGGTCGTAATTTGTTTCACCTGCACCGCCGCCGTACAGATAGTACTGATTAGCAGAGGAGAGGGATATCTGGTTGCCCATCATACCCCATGATCCTCTCAGCTTCAGGTCGGAAAGCCATGTAAGACCTTCAAGGAACGGTTCGTCGCCAATGCGCCATGCAGCTGAGAAGGACGGGAATATACCATAGCGTGTGTCGGGACCGAATTTTGATGAACCGTCACGACGGATAGTTGCACTTAACAGGTATTTATTCATGAAACCATAGTCAGCTTTGGCAAATATTGAAACCAATGCAACAGGTGTATAGAGAGATGAACTGGCATCAGTTATACTGGCTCCGTTTGAAAGTGTACGGTAACTCACGGCGGTCGTGTAATATCCGTTTCTCCGGCCAAGGAAATCAAATCCCATTCCCTCTTTGACAGCTTCATATCCTGCTGTGGCATTTATCTTATGATCGCCGAATACCTTATCATAGGTGAGCTGGTTTGTCCATACCCAGTTCCAGCCATTGCCTGTTTGCATATAATATGAATCAAACCCTGTGTTTTCTGAGTTTTCATAAGTTGCCATTCCTATCCAATTGCTATACCAGCTGTAGTAACCGCCGCCGAAACTCGACCTGAAGTTAAGACCGTTGAGAATCTTGATATCTAAATAGATATTACCCATAAGGTTCAAATTCGTATTCCAGTCGTCCTTGCCTCTGGTACGATTAGCTACAACATTGGAGTTATTTCCAAGGCGTGAAGCAATTCCGGTGCCGCCCCAGTCGCCTTCCTTGAACTCGTGTGACAAACCAACATAATCAGCTCCTGTCCATTTTACCGGAACGATCGGCTGTGCTCTGACAGGACCCATCTGGAACGCGCTTCCTTCATTAAGGTTAGTTTCGCCTAGTCTTTTTCTGCCGGTGAGGGTAAAGTTTTCTCCTATTTTAACCCTGTCGTTGAGGATTGAGAATTCGGAGTTGAATCTTGCTGTAGCTCTTTTGTTGTAGTTATAAATAAGAACTCCATTTTCATCAAGATACCCGAATCCGGCAAAAAATCTTGATTTTTCCGTGCCTCCAGAAAGTGTGAAGTCATGATTTGTCTTCACTGACGGATCAGTCATCTCATCGTACCAGTCCGTTGATTTTCCGTTATACCAGCTCGGCATCGTCGGGTTTGCATTTGTTGAAAGCCCGTAAAGGGGATGTGTTTCAACAGTTCCGTCATTATCATAGACAAGCCACTGAAGCTGCGCATACTCTTCAGCTGTGCAGAGGTCAGGGGTCAATCCTTTTCCGGGCAGGTTTAAACCGGTGTACATGTCATAAGTGACCTTAACGCCGGAGCTTCCTTTTTTGGTATTTACAACGATAACGCCGTTCGATGCACGCGATCCGTAAACGGATGCTGCACCTGCGTCTTTCAGAACAACCATTGTTTCAACATCGTTCGGGTTCAGGTACGAGATGTCGGTTGTCGGGACACCGTCAACGATGTAAAGAGGATCATTGTCCTCAAATGAAGAGAATCCCCTGATCCTTACTTTTGCAGCTTCCCCCGGTCTGGCATCCGTGATTACGGTGACACCCGAGGCACGTCCCTGCAGCTGGCTTGTCAGCTGGCCTGTGGGGACTGCGGTAAGTTCAGACGTCTCAACAACACCTACAGCACCGGTGAGGTCTCTCTTACGCTGTGTGGTATAACCCGTGACCACAACTTCAGAAAGGGCCTGCACATCCGAGACCAGGGTAACATCTATCACGCTCTGTGATCCAACAGCAACCTGCTGTGTAACATAGCCGATGGAGGAGAACAGAAGCACTGAGGTCGGTCCCGGTACGTTGATCGTGTAGCCGCCGTTCACATCAGTGATCGCTCCAACTGTAGTTCCCTGGACTGTAACGTTTACGCCCGGAAGAGGTCCTTCTTCAGCAGCAGAAACCCTCCCGGTTATGGTCCTTCCCTGGCCGTACAGAATTCCGGCTGAAAGGACCATGCTGAATAAAAACAGCGCAATGCGCCGCACACTGGTAGAAATTTGCATAGTCAAATTTTTTAAGGTTAGTTAGGTTCTATGTTTTAACGATCTTTTCGCTAAAATCTATCAAAGATATAAAATTCTATATCTTATAAACAAGAAGATAATGATTTTTTTTGTTAAAACTTTCAGGTATTTTATCTCTCATCCTGCAAGAGGTTGCAGTTAAACAGATTATACTGCAGAAATAACAATTAACCACAAAAACCACCAAGCACGCACAAAAAACAAATAAGGACAAAAGAATTACAACGTACTTTGCTCTCTGAACTATATTTTATTATTTTTGACAATTATGAGGATACTGATCGTTGAGGACGAACCAAAGGTGGCAGCATTCATCAAAAAGGGTTTTGAGGAAAACCATTTTGATGCTGATATCGCCTATGACGGATTTTCTGCCGAAAAGCTCGTTCAGCAGAATAAATACGATCTGTTTCTTCTCGATATAATTATCCCCGTGATGAACGGTCTCGACCTGTGCAGGAAGCTCAGGCAGACAAATCCCGGCATCCCTGTGATGATGCTTACTGCGCTTGGCACCACCGACGACAAGCTCTCGGGCTTCGATGCCGGAGCCGACGATTATATGGTAAAACCGTTTGAATTCAGGGAGCTCCTTGCCAGGGTAAAGGTGCTCCTGAGGAACAGAGATAAAACAGCCGGCCCATCAAACATACTATCTGCCGGCGACCTGGAGCTTGACCTTGATAAGAAAGTGGCACGCCGCGGAGGAAATGTGATCGAGCTGACGGCCAGGGAATTCGCCCTGCTTGAATATTTCATGCGGAACAGCGGCAGGGTGCTTTCGCGGAACGATATCGCCGAAAAAGTATGGGAAGCAACTTTCGATTTCGGAACCAACGTTGTTGATGTCTATGTTAATTTCCTCCGCAACAAGATCGACAAGGGATATGACAGGAAGCTGATCCATACGAGGGTCGGATTCGGTTATTTGTTTGGCGATATGTAATTGCGGATTGCGGATTTAAAATGCAAATAAGGACCAGATTAACATTACAGTTTTTACTTCTTGCCGAAGCAATACTCATTCTTGCATTCGCTGCAATTTATTATTCATCAGCTACTTACCGCAGGACAAATTTCTATGACAGGCTTACAGACAGGGCATGGAGCACTGCAAAGCTTCTTATCGATACTTACGGCGATAATCCCGAAATCGCAAGAAGGGTTGAAAGGACAAACCCTGCAAAAATTGAGAATGAAAAGATCATCATAATCAACCTGCTCAACGATGTGATTTACTCAACTGACCAGAAGAATGAAATCGAGATCAGGAACGACGTTCTCGAGCATGTCAGGCAGGGCAGGCGTATAAGATACAGGCAGGGAGAATATGAAGTGATGGGTGTTCTCTACACCTCATTCAACAACCGGTTTGTCGTTATCACTGCGGCAACCGACTCCGAAGGGCATGCATACCTTAACCGCCTGAGGATCATTATGCTGATAGTACTTTTAATAAGTCTTGCACTGTTTTCTGTTGCAGGATGGCTCTATTCGGGAAGGGCCCTGAAACCAATATCCAATATGGTTAAGGAGGTTGATGATATTACCATCACAAGCCTTAACCTGAGAATCCCTGAAGGCAACGGCACCGATGAGATCAGCAGGCTGGCGAAGACATTCAACAGGATGCTTGAAAGGCTTGAGTCGTCATTCACGATGCAGAAAAGCTTCATTGCCAATGCGTCGCATGAGCTCAGAACACCACTCACAGCAATCAACGGACAGCTGGAAGTGCTTTTGATGAAGGACAGGACGACAGACGAATACAAGCATGAGCTTTCATCAGTAATGGATGACATAAGGTCACTGATCTATCTTGCGAACAGGCTCTTGCTTATTGCCCGTACCAGCGCTGAAACTCCTTCAAATTCAGTCACAAAGCTTCAGATCGACGAGATCCTCTGGCAGTCGCGCGATGAAATGACAAGGTTCAATGACAAATACAGGATCAACGTCTGTGTTGATGAATCGCTTACAGATTCCGGGCAGCTGATTGTAAAAGGTGATGAGTTCCTGATAAAAACTGCATTGTCAAACATAATGGACAATGCCTGCAAATTCTCAGAGGATAATGCGGTCAATGTAATGATTAAACCTTCCGGCAGATGGATCGAGCTTCTGTTCGAAGATCATGGAATCGGCATTCCTGAAGAAGAGCTTAAGAAAGTATTTGAGCCTTTCTACCGGGCATCCAATGCCATTGCCATCCGCGGCTCCGGCATAGGACTCCAGCTTGTGAGCCAGATCATCCGCAACCACAACGGCGAAATAGAGATATCGTCGGATGTCAACAAAGGCACTACTGTTATTATCCGAATCCCGGTTGCAGTTTAATCCTTTTTTAACCTCCCTTTAATTTTTAATCCCCTAACTTAAAATTTAATTGCCTTTTAATGTCTTTTTAACTTCCACTTAATAAAAGAAGGGTATCATTGCACCGGTTAGTTTGCATAGTCAATTTTTAAGGTTACCCGGATTCTACGGAACAGTGCTGGATTGCATAGTAATCCCCGCTGTAACGGCAAGCCCGGGATTTTTAATGTAAATATTGAATCAGAAAGTCAAAATTAAAATTGGATCACCTGCAGATTGACCACCATGAAAAAAAACATACTGTTAATTTCAGCAATCTTATTTCTGCTTTTCAGCAGCTGTAGCACTGAAAATAAACCATCGGCATTTCAGGCTCCCCCGCCCAGCGATGATTATTACCAGGAAATAGCACTTGATATCGGCCTTGATTTTATGCATTCCATAGGCGACATCGAGCTTGACAATATCGTTGAGTCCAGCGGCGGCGGCTCAGCTTTTTTTGATTACGACCAGGACGGATTCATCGACCTGTACCTCACCAGCGGAAGCTGGAAGGAAGGACTCAGCAAACAGGAAAAACCGGACAGAGTGACCGAAAACCGCCTCTACAGGAACCGCGGCGACGGCACTTTTGAAAATGTCACGAAAAAGGCCGGTGTGGGCGGCCCCTGGTACAGCATGGGTGTAACGGTGGGAGACTTCAATAATGACGACTATCCCGATATTTATGTCAGCAACTATGGTCCCAATGTGCTTCTCAGAAATAACGGCAACGGGACATTTACAGATATTTCAGAACGGGCAGGGATCCAGGGAGGAAAGGAGCTCAGTGTTGGAGCTGTATGGCTCGATTATGACAATGACAGCTTCCTCGATCTTTATGTTGGTAACTACCTGAATTTCGACCCGGACTATAAATACTTCTATGCACCCGACGGCTTTCCCGGCCCGATGGCATACGACGCACAGATGGATGTCCTGTACCATAACAACGGAGACGGATACTTTGAAAATGTCACTGATGCCATGGGAATAGTTGACACGGACGGAAGAGCCATGGGTGTAGGAGCTGCTGACTATGATGAAGACGGCTGGACAGATATTTATGTAGCCAACGACCATACTCTTAACTATCTCTTCCACAACGACAGAGGCAAAGGATTCACCGACCGGGGCATCATGACCGGAACCGCCTTCAGCCAGGGAGGCGAGGCAACAGTAAGCATGTCGGTCGATTTTGCCGACTATAACAACGATGGCCTTCTCGACATGTTTGCATCCGACGATACATACTGCTCACTCTACAGAAACGAGGGCGGCGGAGTATACAGCGATAAATCTTTTGCTTCAGGCCTTTCACCGGTATGCGCCCAGTTCGTAGGCTGGTCGTCAACATTCGTTGATTATGACAACGACGGAGATGTCGATATTTTTAAGACAAACGGAGCGCTTAAGCATCTTTACGGTCATGAAGACCAGCTCCTTGAAAACCTGGGTAACGAAAAATTCGCCGACGTATCCCTTGACCGCGGAGAGTACTTCCAAATGGAATATGTCGGCCGCGGAACCTCCATTGGTGATTATGATAACGACGGCGACCTTGATGCACTAATCTCCAACCTGAACGATCAGTGCAGGTTTCTCCGCAATAATAAAGGAACCCAGAATAACTGGCTGATAGTCCGCCTCGTTGGCACCACAAGCAACAGAGATGGTATCGGTGCACGGCTGAAAATTACCCATGGTGATAAGATACAGATCGCACAGAAAAAAAGCACTACAGGGTACCTTTCACAGAATGACCCCAGGGTACATTTCGGCCTTGCTAAAGATGATATTGTTAACAGGCTTGAAATCAAATGGCCATCCGGAAAGGAACAGATACTGGAAAACATCGAAGTAAATCAAATACTGGAAGTTAAGGAGCCGTAATAAGAATATATGAATATCAAACCTATACTATTAATATATATAGCTGTTGTCTGCCTGGTCTCGTACTCCTGTAAAAGCAGCTCAGGAGAGGGGCTTCTGATAATTACAAGAGTGCCTTCCGCAAACGTGAATGCCGGTGATGATGAATCGTGGAGGCATTTCCCGGGTGCACAAATAGTCGCAATAGATTCAGAAAAACCGGGAGCTGAAAAAATTCTTACCACGAATTTTCATTCAGCATGCTATCCGGAAATATCATACGACGGAAAGTATATGATTTTTTCAGCAAAGGAGACCGGAAGCGACCACTGGCAGATATACGAAATGGATATTAAAAAAGGAAAGGCAAGAAAGATAACATCCTTTAATTCAGACTGCTTCGATCCTGTTTACCTTCCGGCAGGGAGAATGGCCTTCAGCAGAAACACAGTCAATGATACTGTTAAATCAGCTTATTGCCTGTATACCGGCAACCTTGACGGTTCGAATATCAGGCAGGTCACCTTTGGCCCTTTCGAAGACATGGCAACCACAGTACTTAAAGATGGCCGGTTCCTGGCTGTGCGAAGGAATTCATTATCCGGAACAGTAAATCCGGTGTTAACTGTCATGAGGCCTGATGGCACCAAAGCCGACATGTTTTACAAAAGTGTAAAAGGCAGCAAACTGATCAGCCGTCCCCGGCAAACCGGAGATGGCAGGATAATATTCATTGAAAATGTGAACGTAACTCCCCTGAAAAGCGATCTCATTTCGATAACCTATAACCGTCCTCTGCATACAAGGATCAACCTGACCGCTGAAATAGCCGGAAACTTCATTTCAGCACTGCCGCTGCAATCAGGGAAGATTCTTGTTTCATACTGCGAGCCGGGCTCTGGTCACTACGCCCTTCACGAGTTCGATCCTCAATCCGGAACCCTGGGCAGAATGATATATGAAGACAATGATTTTAGTGTTACCGAGGCTGCCCTTGCCTTATCATATGAAAGGCCGAAGAAACTCCCAAGCGAAGTTGACATGGGAGTAAAAACAGGACTGCTTTTGTGCCAGAATATAAATTTCACAGGATACCGGCTTTCAGGAGAAGAATCGGGTACTCACATGGCTTCAATGGTTGAAGTCCTTGGAATTGATTCGACTTACGGAGTCGTTCCTGTCGAGAAAGACGGCTCATTCTACCTGAAGATCCTTGCCGACACTCCTTTTCAGATCAGAACGCTCGATGAAAAGGGCAATGTTGTCAGCGGACCATGCAGCTGGTTATGGCTCCGCCCCAATGAACGCCGCGGTTGCGTCGGATGCCACGAAGATCCGGAAACAGTACCACACAACAGGATACCCGATGCTGTAAAAAAAGATCCTTATATAATACCGGTCCATGTAACCAATATCAGGGAAAAAACAGTCGAACTGGAATAGTATGATTATGAAAAGACGATTATTAACACTGGCTGTTGTTGCAGGGATAATTCTACTGGCAGGATTATTCATTTATCCTCCTGCTCACCGCTGGGCGAGGGGACATGTAAACTATATCACAGCTGTTGAAGACCACCCTCTGAACTGCCTCTCATGCCATCTTTCCACTCAAAAAGACGGAGTGCTGGCAAAGATCATTAATGCTGATTACCACTCACCTTTCAATATGGCACTGTCTGATGACGGAAGGACATTATACGTTGTAGCCGAGGAGAGCAACAAGCTTCTGATAGTTGATACCGAAAAGAGAAAAGTAACCGGTGAAATTGAGACCGGACGCCAGCCCCACAGCGTTATTCTGAATAACGACAATACCATAGCATATGTAAGCAACCAGTGGGCCGACAATGTGTCAGTAATCGACCTTTCAGAATTAAGTGTAATAAATACACTTAAAACAGGAAGCGGTCCTGCAGGACTGGCACTCAGTGCTGATGAAAAATATCTTTATGTTGTAAATTCTTATACATCAGATATTTCCGTAATTGATGCTGCCTCGGGCAAAGAGAAAAAACGGCTCGCCGCCGGGAATAATCCTACGGGTATCCGGATGTCGCCCGATAAAAGCAAGTTATATATAACCAGCAGACGTTCGCTTCTCGTGCCTTACGGAGATCCTGTGGTTTGTGAACTCACTGTCATTGATGACAATACACAGAGAATAGCTGACCGTAAAGACATGGAATCGGCCTATATGATGGAAAACGTTGCTTTCACTCCTGACGGCAAACTGGCAATGATACCGCTTATAAGGCCAAAGAATCTTGTTCCTTCAATACAGGTGGAGAGAGGCTTCATGATGACTAACGGCTTTGGAGTTATCGAACAGAAGCCCGACGGCAGGATCATACAGCTTCTCCTTGATGAACCCAATGAATATTTTGCCGATCCGTTCGACATCGAAATCACTCCCGATGGCAAACGGGCTTTTATCTCTCATGCCGGAGTAAACCGGATATCCGTGGTTGACATGGACTCTCTGAGAGCCCTTCTCAGTGAAACATCATATGAAAAACTCGACTACTACTCCAACCACTTGGGTATCAGCAGCCGATATGTTATTAAAAGAATCCCCACAGGCGCAAATCCGAAAGGAATGGTAATGTCGCCCGACGGGAAGCTGCTCTATGTGGCTGAGCATCTTGAAGACAGGATCAATGTAATCAGCACGGAATCACTTGAAACGATAAATACAATTGACCTCGACGGGCCGAAAAGAGTGACTGTAGCAAGGCTCGGAAGAAGAGTTCTGAACAATGCCGGCGGAACATTCCAGAACCAGTACGCATGTTACACCTGCCATCCCGATACACATGAAGACGGGCTGGTATATAATATGGCCTCAAAGGATATGGGGCGTAACCTGGCTAACACCCAGTCGCTGCGCGACATTGGAGACACCCCTCCATTCAAATGGAACGGCAAGAACCAGACCATCTATAAACAGGACGG
>Ga0105099_10002060_pt1 | contig 12154 bp, 7 predicted proteins | sample PPLLak3cmMay2015_2_FD_79138 | JGI IMG/M metagenome (GOLD analysis project Ga0105099, IMG submission 79138) | Freshwater sediment microbial communities from Prairie Pothole Lake near Jamestown, North Dakota, USA - PPLs Lake P8 Core (1) Depth... | ecosystem: Environmental > Aquatic > Freshwater >...
AAAGCTTCCGCTTTCAAATGATCCGCAAGCAAAAGGGCGGCGTATTCCAGATCCAGGCGCCATTGTTCGTCCAGTTTATTCAGTACCAGACCGGCCAGGCGCTCGGGGTGGGCGCGATATTCGGGAGCCAGGTTCGAAAAAATCCGGTAAGAACTCTCAAAGCCCGGACGGTCTTTGCGGGCCGCGCAAACCGAAGCGAGCACAAAATGGGAATCGAGATGCTCGGGGTTCAGACGCAAGGCTTGTTCGGCATATGCTTGGGCTTGATCCAGCCGGCCCAGGTTGAAGGCGGCGGAAGCGACCACGAAATAGGTCCAGAGGATATTGGGATCGTGCTCTTGATTGGCCCGGTAGCATTCGACGGCCTTCAACCCCACGGACAGGGTTTTTGCAAAACGATTCATGCTGGAAAAAGAAACGGCGAGGTCGTGATAATGGCGGAAGTTTTCGGGCTCTTCCCGGATCGCGTTTTGGAGCAATAGGCTGGTGCGTTCGAATTTCTTTTGAATGCTTTTCCGGTCCTGATCGTAACCGTAGTGAAAAATTTTCAAGGGACAAAAGCCGGCGTTTTTGAATCCGACCACCTGATTGTGCACGGCGCCTTGAAAATGAATGCCTTGCCTGTTTTTAAAAAGTTTAAGGGTGTTGTTCCAGGAAGTCCGGGTCCGGTTGTCAAAATAACAGATCATGGTGGTCATGAAACTGTCACAGGCGGTATTCCGGATTGCTTCCCGTAAAATCGGTTCGGCTCCGGGTTGCAGGGCTTCGTCGGCATCCAGCCAGAGAATCCAGTCGCCTTGGGCATAGCCGATGGATTGATTGCGGTGTTTGCTGAAGTGTTTTTCCCAGGGGTGTTGAAAAATGCGAGCCCCGAATTCGGCGGCGATCTCCAACGTGCGGTCCGTGGAGCCGGTATCCACCACGATGATTTCATCCACGCCGGCGCGGGCGGACGCCAGGCATGGCGCCAGGTATTTTTCCTCGTTTTTAACGATCAGGCAAAGAGAGACGGTCGGCATTTGGATTCCAGATAAAAAATGTGGGTTAAAATGACGAGATCAAGTTTACTTCTTGGATACTTAGAGGTTTGTATTTTTTCATAGATTATACATTGAGCTTTTTAAGCAGTTTCGGGCTTAACAATTGAAATTTGTCTAATGTATTTTTTTTTGGAATAATCCGCTTTTGACAGTTTATAACATAATTTTATCCGCCGCGGATAAAATTATTGAGGAACGATTCTGAGACAGCCCGATTCGAAAGCAGGATGCTGAAAAGTTATCGGTGCCGGCACGATCGGCTGGGTATGCGTTTGGGTATCTTCAAACTCGTGACCCACCGACCATGCCGAGGGAGAAAAATTTTCTGGCCCGGTCTGTTCCAGGCGTTGCCGGATTTTTTCCAGGTTTTCGCGGATCATCCTGTTGGCGCCCATTTTTTGAGCCTGTTCCAGGTATTGAAGCGCCTCGGCCGGGTTGTTTTGGCGGGCAGCCATGCAGGCCAAATAATTAAGGCCCAAACCGGGCAGGGGAAATCCGCGATCCAGAGCTTGGCGGACGCAGGCACCGGCGTTTTCAAAATCGCCTTCGAGATAATAAGCCTTTGCCAAATCCATGTGGGCGGCGGCCAAACCGGAAAAACGGGTCAAAATGTCCCGGCGCTCGGCAACGGAGTATTCCCAAAAGGGTTGCACGCCGGGCCGGCTGTTGATTTGCCGCAAGAGTTGTTGCAGCCGGCCTTCATAGGGCCGGTCGGGTTGATAAAGGAAAAAAAGATCGTCGCGCTCGAAAAACATGTCGGCGCCGGCCCGGCCGTTTTGCACGGCCAGGTCAAATTCGACGGTGCCGGGGCAAAGAGTCAGAAAAGAAAATAAATATTGATTGGGTTTTGCCGCATCAATGAAGTCCAGACTGGCCTGGAGCGTCTCGGCCGTTTCGCCGCGGCCGGCCGCGATCATGTAAAACCGGATCGTGAATCCGAACGATTTCAACATCCGGGTCGCGGCCAAGGCTTTGTCGGGCGTGGTGTGCTTGTTCATGGTTTGCAGCATTTCCGGAGAGCCGGATTCGACCCCCAGGCTGATCAATTGACACCCGGCCTTGCGCATGGCGGCCAGGATTTCTTCATCCAGATAATCGACGCGGGTATCGCAACTCCAAAGGAAATTCAAGCCGCGATCGACGATGCCGCGGCAGATTTGCAGCAACCGTTTGCGATCGGCCGTGAAGGTGTCGTCTTTCATGTTGAGGTAGCGTTTGCCGTGGACGCGCACCATTTTTTCAAGAACCTGAAGCGAATATTCGGCGGAATGAAAGCGGACTTTCGGTCCCCAAAGAACAGGCGATCCGCAAAAAGTACATTGGCCGGGGCATCCGCGGGAACTCAGGAAGATATGGCCGGAGACATACTCATAAGGCGAGACCAGGTCGTCGAGCCGGTCGATCCGGCGCCTGGGCTCGTTGAGACGAAGACCTTGCGGAGAACGATACGCCGATCCGGCCAAACCGTTCAGGTCTCGCGCGCTTTGCAGGCGTTCGATGAGTTCCATGAACGTTGTTTCGCCTTCGCCGATAATCACACTGTCCACGGCTGCGCAGTGTCGCAAGATCTCAAGGGGCAGGGCTCCGGCATGGGGCCCGCCCAGAACGATATGTGCCGCGGGAAATAGCCGGCGGATCTGTTCGGCCAGGGCCAGGGCGCCGCGGCGGTTTTGGGTAAAACAGGACAAGCCGTAGAGTTCGGCCGGCAGCAAGGGGAGCAATTTAAGGATGTCGCTCCAGGCAAAGGCGTAGAGGTTGAGCACCGTGACCGCGTGTCCGTGTTGCTTGGCCTGGGCTGCCAGACTCAACAGACCGTAGGGGATCGTTATTTCATCGCCGCTGAAAAGACTGCCGGGTCGCCAGGCGCGCGGCGGGCCTTGGCCATTCCTATCGGGCGCCTCGTTGGGGAGGGGGATTTTCCAAGGGGGAGGATAGATCAGAATAATGCGCATATCGATAAACTTAAATTATAGGTTAGGTTTTTTTTTGCAAGGCTCGCCCGAATCGAATTCGACTCGGGCTTAGTTGATAAAAATGGTCTAATACATATTTCGGGATAAAAGTATTCCGCTTTATTGGGCGCCGGCGGTTTTTTGAAGCAATAAGGATTCGGGAAATTCCTTCAAGGCATTTTCAAGGACGATCTTATATTTTTCCGCATCGCCGGCCAGGCGCTCCCATCGCAGACGATGGAGGCAGCGGGTGATCGTATGGCCGTGCTCTTCGGCTTTTTCAAGCCAGAAACGGGCTTGGAGCGGATCTTGCCGGTCCAGGGCCCGGGCAGTCCGGAGATCGCAAGCCACGCCGCAATTGCCGGGGGAGCGCGCGAAGTCGTATCCTTGTTTCCATGCTTTTTGGGCTTCCAGCAGGGCTTCATCCTGATGCTCCGGGGAAAAAGAGAGCAGAATGGAATCGAATACGTATTGCAGCGAGAAATCGATACACAACGGGAGCACCAAGCCGGCTTGCGGACGGCCGGGCCGATTGTCCAGAACGGCTTGCACGGCTTCGGCCTGGGCCCGGTACTTTTGGAGCCCTTGCGCTTTTTTCCGAAAGGCCGGCATGTCCTGTTCGTTCAGAAGCACGAGACATTCGATAAAACGGGCGTATTCATCGGGATCGTTTTGCAAAAGCCGGGTCCATTCGTTCCGGTCGCCGTGCCGGCCCAGGTATCGCAGGCGGGCATTGCGGGTGCTCCGGGTAACCCCTTTTTTCTCCAGACGATCGAGCAAAGCCGGAGTCGCCGGGTAGCCGATCTCGGCGCAGCCAAAGCAGAACGCTTCCAAGGCGTTGGGGCTCGTGATGGAACGCAAAAACGATCCCAACGATTCGGGATCGGGGGTCAAGCGCACCAGGCGATAAACCGAGTCGGGATGATCGGGTGAATGCTGAAAGGCCTCTGCATACCAGGCGCGGGCCGTTTCCGCATCGCCGCAAAATTCATAAATTTTTCCAAGCTGAAGCATGGTTAGGAAGCTTTCCATGCCGACTTGGGTTTGAAAGACAAACCGTTCGTCCTTTTTTGCGCGCAAACAACCGGTAAAAGCGCCAATCGCCTCGGCGTAGCGATGCAGGCTTTGTTGGTTCACGCCGTGTTGAAAAAACAATTCAGCAGTGGACCAATGGCGGAGGGCCCATTGCGACCATTGCGCGGCCGGTTCAAAACGGCCCAACAAGCGATAAGATTTGCTCATCAGATAAATTGCATGCACGGCATAAGCGGGCCAGGCTTTGGGATCGGTCTTCTCGTAATGATCCCAGATTTGCTCGAATTCCCGGACTGCTTCCGCATGCCGGCCCGCAATGCCCAGCGAGCGGCCCAATTGGAAGCGCAGGTATGAATCGTGCGGAGCGGCCTGCAATTCCGTTTGAAGCAGAGTAATGTTCCGGTTCCCTTTGTTTTTTTCCGCCTGAATTTTCGGCAAATATCCGAAATGGTGGACAATGACCGGCGCATCCCGAATGGGTCCGTGAGCGGCAATTGTCGTCTCAATTTGTTCGTGAATTTTGCCTGTAAAGCGGTAACCGCGGTTTTGAAAAAGACGCAACAAAGGAGATTGAATGGGCGCGGAACCGTCGCCGATATAGTTTATGAATTGCAGACGATACCCTTCGGCCGCATCCGGATCGTTCAGGATTTCTTTTAATAAAGGGAGCGAAGCGGGGTCTATTCTTTCATCCGCGTCCAGGAATAAGATCCAGTCGGACGAAGCTTGTTCCAAAGAGAGATTTCGCGCCAACGAAAAATCGTTTTGCCATTGGTGCGGGAATACCCGGGCGCCGTACTGCTCGGCCAAGGCAACGGTTGCGTCCTGTGATCCGGTGTCGATCACGATCATTTCATCGGCCAATTCCCGGATGCTTTCCAAGCAAGGTCCCAACAACTCGGCCTCGTTTTTGACGATCATGCAAAGAGCCAAACGTTTTTCAGGATCGGGTGTCGGGTTCATATCAGTTTGATCTCGATTGCGGGGGGCGTTTGCAGGGTTTTATCGGACGAACGGGCCGGTTTCACGGCCCGCAGCACGGCGGTCATTTCCACAACCACATTCCGAAAATGGCGTACGGCGAACAAGATTTCTTCTTTGGATTTTTCCGCAAAAGCGTTTTTCGACAAAACGAGGAGTATACGTTCGGTTTGCCAGTCGCCCCGATACCCGTAATCGGCCCGCCAATAGGCCGGTTGCCCGAAATAGACGAAGGAATCGACGAACAGACTTCTTAAATGGGTCGGATCTTCCCAGGCGTCGTCGCTCGAGCCGAACGGGGAGCGCACCACGCATACGGCCCCGGGCTTGGCGACTCGATACAGCTCCTGCATGAGCGGCAGGAGATTGCGGATATGTTCCAGCACATGACTCAAAAGAAATTCGTCGATGCTGTCGTTTTTAAACGGCAAGCCGGCGGAAGCGCATTGCTCCAGGTCGAACACGATATCCGCGCCGGGCAGGTTTTGGACGTCCAGGTTGATCCAGCCCTTGAGAATATTGCGGCCGCAGCCGACATTTAATTTTATTAAAGGTTTATTAATAGTGTTCACGGAATAAAAATAGAGAATATAATTATGAGACGATTAACAGGCTAGGCTCGTTCGTCATAAAGAAGACTCCGGATTTTTTGGGCAATCAGTCGTGGGTGTATGCCGGGATGTTCGAAAGCCTTGCAGTCCGGATAACCCCGGGGGCATTGATTCGAAAACGCAAAGCAAGGCGCGCATTCCAAGGGACTGGGCATGCAAACCATGCGGCCATGCCGGGAAAAGTATGCGGATGTCGTCGTGGCCAGCAAAACCAAGACGGGCCGGCCCAGAAGATCGCCCAAATGCACCACAAAGGAGTCCACGCCCGCGACCAGATCCATCTGGCTCAGCAAAGCGGCTAATTCGGGGATATCGGTTTTTCCGCGCCAATCGTACACACCTTGGTCATGGTTCCAGTCGGGAGTCGGACTTCTGTTTCCGAACAGATGCAATTCGGAATCGAGAGATTTTAAAGCGCTGAAAAGCGGCGCATATAGTTTAAGCGGATACGATTTGACCCGGCCGTTGGAATCGAGGTTCAATCCGAGGCGTTTGCGCTTGGTTGGAGGCAAGAGCCGGTTTCCGGCTGTTTCAGGCGGAATCCGATACACCGCCGGAACCAGGGGCTCCTGAAGCTGAAAGCCCCGCATGAGCTGTTTAATCGGCGAAACGGTCAACCCCTCTTTATTGGGGAAAAAATCGGTTATGTCGCCCAAAACCGCTTCATAGGGCGCCAAGGCGTCCAGATCGGGCGGAAAAGGAACATAGCGGCTTTGCAGTCCCATGGGCCGGAAAATAAAATCCCATTTTTTTTGATCGCAGCATAGATCGATTTGAAGATCATGCTGCGCCATAACCGTCGGTAATACGATTCCGACCGTCACGGCATCGCCCCAGCCGCCCGCGAACATCAAGAGAATACGGCGCGGACGGTCCGGGCCGGTCAGATGATCCGGAGAGAAACGGACGATCGCATGGGGCGGCGTTTCCAGGAGCCGAGCCAAACCCCGCTCCGCAGCTTCGCGGCCGAATTGGCCGAAAGCATAATAGGTTTGCCCCTGTTTTAAAACGCCGGTTCCGTAGACCGGGTTATAAAAGCGGGCGTCCTGAAGGGCAGTGATGAACAACATAAAGAGAAAAGGTTCCGGGGTTCAAGGTTCACGGTTCAAGGTTGAAGAAATAACCGCTAAAGAAATTCCCGGAATCCCGCATTGTAAAGCAACGGTGTCGAGTCCGGATGTTCTCACGATGAATTTTTTTCAAAACGAATTTCCCGGGGCGGTTGGCCGTGTTGATAGCGGCGCCACATGATTTCATAGGCTTGTTCCAGTTCCCGGACATAACCGATCCGATCGGCCAGCGCTTTTTGCAGGGCATCGCGCAGTTTGGTTTTCAGATCCCGCAGCGAATCCGGAGATCGAATCAAAGCCACGACTTTTTCGACATAATCCTGTTCGGATCGGGCTAAAGTTTCTTCCAAACCCAAGTGTTTTAAGAGGCTGTAGGTGGTCCGCTGCACATGGCGGTCGCCCGGCAGCGTAATCACGGGGACATTCATAAAAAGGGCTTCGTAGCTGGTGGCGGTGCCGGAATAGGGAAAAGAATCCAAAGCCAGGTCGGTCAGGCGATAACGCGCCCGGTGTTCTTCTTCGTTTTGGGCCCGCTCCAAAAAAAAGATGCGCGATCGTACCGGGGCCGGGAAATGGGCCAGCAGATTGGCTTGCAGGTCGGAACGAGCGGCATGGGGGCAGCCCAAGGCCAGACTGGCTTGCGGGCACTGCTCCAGGATCCGTTTCCAAAGTCGCAAAACTTCGGGCCGTAATTTGCCGGGCCGGTTAAAGGAAGTCAGCACTACTCCGGTTGCGGGCAGGCCGTATTGCGAACGGGTCATGGGGTGCGGGGCGCAGGCCAAAGGGCCGAGCGGCAGAAAAAATCGCGATAACAGGACCAGCTTTTCCCGGTACGTCATGCGGGAAGAGGGGCTTTCGGCCTCGGAATCGGAGATTCGATAGTCCATGGTCGCCAGTCCCGTGCCGTTGGGATAACCGAAAGCAGTCACCTGAACGGGTGCGGGTCGCGCGGCAAACACGTCCAAACGGTGATGGCGCGTATGGCCGGCCAGGTCGACCAGGATCTGAATTCGATCGCCATAGATCGTTTCCGCAAAGCCGCGGGTGTTTCCCTCCGGGATTGTTTTAAAAGCGTCGGCGTCTTGGGCGACGGCGGCGGTCAAATCGTCCTGATTGGGAGTCACGGCATAGATATAAATTTCGAAGCGCTCCCGGTCGTGCCCGGTTATCAGGTTGTTGAAAAACCAGCCCACCGAATGCCGGCAAAAGTCCGGGGAAACATAACCGATCCGTATCTTGGAGGATCTCTGTTTCAATGAACGAAAATCAAACGGACGATCGGCCGGCGATCGGCCGTATTTCCGCAAGGCAAAATCGCCCCAGCGGGCATGTTTTTCAAAAAGGAGGGAGTCCGAAAGCGGAAAAGCATGCAGCAGATAAAGGGCGGTGGAGAGCAAATCTTCTTCTTTTTCCGAAAACGGGTAAGCGACGATGCGATCAAGCAACCGGTTCAAGCGCGGCCAATCAACGGTTTTTGAAAAAGCCCGCAAGGCGCCGATCCAGGTTTGAATCCGGTCCGGGCAGGCTGCCAGGGCCCGGGATTGGGTCGCGAGTTCCTTATCCAGGTCATGGGTTTGTTCGTAAAGGAGGCCCAGGTTATAAAATGCCTCGGCCCGGTGCGGCTGCAATTCGAGCGTTTTTTTAAACCAAAATTCGGCCTGCTTTAGATCGCCCAGCTTTTGCCGGACCACGCCCAAATTCAGACAGGCCTCGGCGGAACAAGGATCCAATTGTTGTGCTTGTAAAAAATCGAGCGAGGCCCCAATCCAATCGCCGGCCGCCATTGCGATCAGTCCCCGGTTGTAGTAAAGCCCGGCTTGTTGCGGTTGCAGCGCCAGAGCCGATCGGCAGGCCCGAAGGGCTTCGGTCAAAAGGCCCAAATGCAAGTAGGCTAAGCTCAAGTTTTTATAAGCCGCGGCATCCCGCGGGTCTTCTGCAATGACGCGCAAATACTGTTCAATGGCTTCCGGTTCATGCCCGGTCTCGCGTAAAAGGTTGGCCAGGTTGAAACGGACCCGGACGGCTCCGGGCTCGAGCGTCAAGGCTTGTTCCAGGGAACTTCGGGCCGAGGAAAAATTGCGCACTCCTTTATAAGCCAGGGCCAGGTTGTTCAGGATAGCGGGATTCTCCGGTTTCAGGGCCAAGGCTTTTTGAAAGGCGGCGACCGCCGCCCCGGGTTGCCCGGTCGAAAGTTGAATCACGCCCAAGCAATACAAAGCTTCGAGGTTCAAGGGGTCCCGGACAAGCAATTCCCGATAAAGGTTTTGGACGGCTTCCAAATCGCCGTTCGATTGTTTGGCCGCGGCTTGATCGAAAAGGACTTGAAAGTTGTTTTCAGGCATCAATATCGAAAATATCGTTTTTTTGTTCCCGCAAAAAAATACTTATTAATGGTCTTATAACAGTGTTCACAGATGATTGCGGCTTCAGGATTTCTTTTTCAAACGGCAACTAACGGCTTCCGGGTTCTCACAGCAAGCGCCGTAGCGGTCAAATTTATTCGGAGTTCATTAAGGCGCTTCGGGCCATTAAAATATACCGGCGTCGCGCTTGCTGATCTTACGATAACGTTTAATACCATAAGAGAGTTGCTGTTTGAAAAAGAAATCCTGAAGCCGCAATCATGATAAAAACAGAGAATATTATTATGAGACGATTAATAGGAGGATGGAAAAAAACTTTTAAACACCGCTTCCAGCTTATCCACGGCTTGTTCGATATCGAATTTTTCCATGGCGCATTGCTGCCCGCATAAAGCAATCCGCTCCCAGCGTTCGCGGTCCCGCGGGAGGGACCAAAGAAGGTCGGCCAGGGCCCGGTGATTGCCGGGTTTGAAAAAAAGGCCGCTATGGCCGTCTTCGATTACTTCCCTGGCTCCGCCCGTAGCGCTGGTGACGACCAATAAGCCCGCGGCCATGGCTTCCACTTGACTGATGCCGAACGTTTCGGGCACCAGCGAGGGAAAGACCAGAACATTATGGCAGGCATATAAGTCCTTCAACTGGGCGCGGTTCAGGAAACCGGCAAAAGCAATTTGATCCGCCAAGCCCAGGGTCTTTACGCGGGCTTGCAGGGCGGTGACGAAACGGGCATCAAAATTGCCGCCCGCCAAAGTACAGGTAAAAGGAATCTTTTTTTCATTGAGCAGATGGAGGGCTTCGATCAGCACTTGCGGTCCTTTGTAACCGTTGACCAGACCGCTGAAAACGATACGCAGGCTGTCGGTCGCCGGCGGCAAAACCATTTGAAACTCGCGGGTAAAAGCTCCGGAATGGATCACGGCGGCATTTTGAAAGGGATATCCCCGGCGAACGGCTTCATCCCGGAGCCATTGACTGGCCGTGGCCACGCGATATAAAGGGTCCCGGGGCGTGTCCGGCGTCTGATAGCCGATAAATTCGTTGCCCAGCCGATGCAATACCGGAATCCCGCGGCTGAAAATGGGCCGAAAAATCAGAACGCTCAACAGATCGATATTGCCCACCAAACACAGATCGGGCCGATCGTGTTCCAATACTTCTTGAAGGGTTTGTTCGTTTTGGGCGATGACGGACATGATCCGGTCGCGGGGATATTCGGTTAGACCTTTAGCGGTCCACTCTCCGAATAATTTCAGGGAACGGCGCACATGCGGTTCGCATAGGGGCGGTTCTCCGAGCGCACGCGTATCCGAAGTAAGTACTTCAACTTCATGACCGCGTTGCCGGAGCAGCCCGACATAATCGGACATGATCCGTCCGTAGCCGCCCAGTTCCTGGGGTGGAAAAAGATTATTGACCGCCAATATTTTTCTGGTTGTCGATTTTTTTCGTTCGACCCTTGCGAACCCCCGCACTATTTCGGGAAAGATCTCTTCCAAAACGGAACAGGACCATCCGGCGGACCAAGCCTTGAAAAGCAACGCCCGGGCTTTTTCGAGGTCTCCTTGCCGGCGATAGATATCGGCTAAATTACTCAGACTTTCCGGGTCGCGGCGGTTGAGGCGTATTGCTTTGACCAGAAATTCTTCCGCCAAAGCCGGATCGTTCAACTGAAAGGCGATCACGCCCAGATTGTTCAGAGCCGTCCCATTGGCGGGATCTTCGGCTAAAACGTTCTGAAAGCATTGAATCGCTTCCACGGCGTCTCCTCGGCTGAAAAGGGTTTCCCCTTGCACAAGCAAGTCGCTGATATCGGCGCTTGGTTCGGTTTTTTGCGAAGGAATCATGAGACCTCCTCAAAAAATGGGAGAACGTGAGAACGTGAAAACGTGAGAAAGTAAGAACGTAAGAATGTGAGAACGGGAGAATGTGAGAAAGTGAGAACGTGAGAACGTAAGAACGTAAGAACGTAAGAACGTAAGAACGTAAGAAAGTGAAGGTATTAAGGTTTCACGGCTCATATAAAATTCATAAAACGAAGCATTGTATCCATGCGTTTAGAATAGGTGTGTTCGGCTAAAACCCGCTGATATGCTTTTTGGGCCATGCGGTTCCTTGCGGCCGGATTTGTTAAATAATGGGCCAGTTGTTCTTTCAAGGAAGGCAGATCGGAGTAAACCGCCACTTCCGCCCCGGGTTCGAAAGCTTCCGCAAGGGGCTCGGAGTCGTCGACCATCTGGAAAGCGCCGCAAGCCGCAACGGTAAAAACCCTGGGATTCAGGAAGTCGGACTTTTCAATGAGACGGCCGGGAACCAAACTGGAGTGAATGTTCAAGGCGATTTTAGCTCCATTCAGGATGCGGCACTCATCGCGGCTCTCGATCCATTGATTGTTGCCACGGGCGCGGGATTGCAAGGCGGCAACAGCGGACCAGCCCGGGCCCCACAAAGCCAAGTCAAAATCGGACAAGTCTTGAAACACGGCCACGCGATTGGGATAAGGGGAACCGATAAATACGACATCGGCCCGGTCTGTGGCGGTCGGCAACGGATGACGATGCGGGTAATGAACGGCCGGGTTGTGGGCGGTCGGCAGATAATGGTAATGCGTTTGGCCCAAGGTTTTCAGTTTTTCGAAAAATTCGCCGCATTGGATGGAGAAAAAATAATCGTAAACAGGCGCAAGGACTTGCCAGGGCGGAATAAGCGGGTTGGCCGGGTAATAGCGGAAATTTTCTATATACCAATGCGCGGTCCTAGCGTTCAGGTGTTTGACTTGCTCGATGAACCACGGGCCGAGCGGCGCCAAAGCCATGACGAGAACCAGATCCGGTTTAAAGGCCGCCACCCGGCGCAGGGCGGCCAAATTCAATTGCTCGCTGATTTTAGCAAGGCGTTCCTTTTTTGCATTTATCGCGCGGGTGTCGTGCTCGTACTGTTCGCAAAGCGGCTGCATTTCGAGTACATCGAGTTCAAGGCCGGGCCTATCGCGAACGGCATCGGCAAAATGCCGGCCCACCACCAATGAACCGCCGGCAAGGGGCAGTATAAGCAACAGACGCAGCTTCATTCGAGTTTTTTAAGGATCGGGGGAATCCCTTTCTC
>Ga0105099_10002061_pt1 | contig 12153 bp, 10 predicted proteins | sample PPLLak3cmMay2015_2_FD_79138 | JGI IMG/M metagenome (GOLD analysis project Ga0105099, IMG submission 79138) | Freshwater sediment microbial communities from Prairie Pothole Lake near Jamestown, North Dakota, USA - PPLs Lake P8 Core (1) Depth... | ecosystem: Environmental > Aquatic > Freshwater >...
AGCTTCTTGAAACCCGCCTCGCCTCGGTCATGAAAAAGAAGGATCGACAGGCGCCGGGCGTTCATGGCCGGCTCGGAGACCATCGACATGTAGACCGGGTCCTCGTTGTATTCGCGGTTGATGACCAGCCACAGGTCGATGCCCTCGCGTTTCATGAGCGCCGGAACGATGTTGTCCAGACGCCAGGCGAGCCGGTCGTTGACGACCGCGGCCCGGTCCTTTTCCGGTAAAATGTTTTCGACATCCCGAGCCCCGGCCATCGACCAGTTGCGGCTTTGCGTCCCGGCCGTGGTCCCCGCGGCCAGGAACGCCAGCAGGATGATGGAGATCCACGTTCTTTTCATGCGCCTTCCTCCTCGAATGACTCTTCGGAAAACATTTCGCTCGCTAAACGTAAAGGAGGCTGAGAGGAAAGTCAATGCCCGGCTGCCCGTCACCGCCCGGTAGTCCGGGTCTAAGTCCGCCGCCCGATGAAAACGGAGGCAGAGCTATTCGGCCTCAAAAGGCGCCGGAGGGCGTCGCGTTTTTCAAGGCGTCTCTCTTTGTCTCCCTTTTGTAGAACCACCCCAGAGAACACCCCAGGGCCAGGAATCCGGTCAGCGAATAGAGAAGCCAGAACAGGCGGTCCCGGCCGATCCCCGGACCGTAGACAAGCGGGTGGGAAATATCCCAAAGCGAGAAGGCGAACCAGATAAAGAAGCCAAGCCCCGCCCCCTGGAGTGGACTCCGCATTCTTTTGGAAAGCGACGACGCCTCAAGGAAAAACGCCGCCAGAAGACCGAAAAAGGCACCGATCAAAAGCTTCGTCCAGATGAAATAGAAGGCCTTGATCCGGCTTGGTTCAAATTTTCCCGGAGGGGCGAACTGGGGGCCGTAGATGATCCGGGAACAGACAGCCCCTCCGACAAACAGCCCGATCCCCATGATCAGACCCGATAGGATCCCGAATGCCACGATTCTCTTCGTCATCGATTGTCTCCTTTTACTTTATTTTTTAAAGTATCTGGGCAAAAAAATTATTTCCCGATCAGCTTTTCCAGGCCTCGGACATACGCCTCGAAAGCCGCCATTCCCTTTTCCGTCAGACGGTAGAGCGTCCGCGTTTTCCTCCCGCGCATCTCCTTTCTGGACGCAAGGTATCCTACTTCCTCCAGCCGTTTGAGGTTGGCGCTGAGATTGCCGTCCGTCGCTTTGACCTTCTCCCGGAGAAAAGTGAATTCCGCCTCCTCCAATCCGACGAGGACCGCCACGACGGCCAGCCGGACCCGCGAATGGATCAGATGATCGATGTTCTGATAATTGAAATCAATCATCGGTCTCGGCCGTCCGTTCCTTTCCATACCTGAGATAAAGGGCGATTCCCGGAACGACTTGGAATGCCGCCATCATCGCTCCGAACAGGAGAAGCGTTTCCGGCGATTTCCAGAAGAACATGGCCACGCCGCCCAACCACCAAGCAACGGCCAAGAGCCGAATCCAGGCCCGGTCATAAAGCAGGGCGCAGAGGAAATAGGCCAGCCCCAGGATGATCGAAAATACCGCCGGGAAAGCCCAGACCCGGATCGCTTCCGTCAGGAATCCAAAAAATCCGATCAGGACCATCGAGATGGCCGCGGCCGCCCACAAGGTTTTCAGCATCCGGCCGGAGAAGGATGAGGCCCGAAGCCCGGCCCGGGTTTTCCGGCCGATCCAGATCGTGAGAACAGTCCCGAAGATGCCCCATCCGAGCCAGAAAAGGTCGGAACGGAGGGGCCATTGGCGGACGTCCTTGAAATAAACGAAGATCAACCCGAGCGCGATTAAGATCCCCCAGAGGATGTAGTTCAATCCGTTATCGATCAGGATCTTCCGGCTTTCTTCGATGATTCTCCGGACGAAAGCCAGGTCCTCTTCGGCATCACTTTCATTCATGGAAACCCTCCAACGGTCATTCACTCTATTTTTTAAAGTACAACAAGAAAACCCGCCTGTCAAGCCGCAAACGGAAGACTGTTCTTCAGGGAAGACCCGGATGGGCTCCTCGCCGCGATGGTCCCCAGCCGCCGGGCTCGCCCCGATTTCCCGGTATGCTCCTCCGTCGGCCGAAACGGCGCAGGCCACCTTCTCCGGATGAAGGATCCAACTCCGCTGGTCGGAAAGAGTGCTCCAGGAGATCTCGCGGGCCGAAACGTCCTTCCCCAGGTCGAGGGTCAGGACGAAATCCAGGTTCTCCCAACCCAGCCAGTGGACTTTCCCGGCGAACATGACGGGAGACTGGAACATCAGGCCGTGACCGTTGTTCTCAAAAAGGGCCAGCCGGGCCTTGGGGTTCCGCCTCGCCTTTCAGAAAATCGCCGTCGATGATCATCAATAAAACGCCGTCCTTGGTGGAGGACCGGTGCGAGCTGGCCTCGTCGGAGACCACGTAGGTCATGCCTTCTCTCAAGACGAAGCGACGTCCGTCTGACAGCTCGCTCATAAACTCGCCTCTCAAACAATGGACGATATGGCCTTTTTCGCACCAATGGTCGGCCAGGTATCCGGCCGCATACTCGACGATCCGGACTCTCAATCCCGGGAATTGAACGGTTTGCCAGAAAGCGGAGCCGGTCTCTCCCGCGTGCGCCGTTTTCGCGATCTTGTTCCAGTCGATGGTCTGGAAGGCGATCATTCTTGAGCCTTACTCCCCGCCGATCTGCATCAGCTTGATCCGGAACGTCGGGGCGGCCAGGCCGCGATTCAGATCGACGTCGTCGGCGACCATATCGATGCCGTTGAACATCTCCCCGGCGGTGCCGGCGATCGTCAGGCCGATGACCGGAAAAGCGATCTTCCCGTTTTCGATCCAGAAGCCCGAGGCCCCGCCGCTGAACTGGCCGTTGACGGGGTTGATCCCGTAGCCGGTCACTTCCTTGAGCAGCAATCCGGACTTCGTCGCTTTGATGATGTCCTCCGGCTTGGCCGCGCCCGCGCTCATGGTGAAGTTGTGGGGGCCGATCCCCGGAAGCGAGGTGAAGCCGCCGCGGGAAGCGTTGCCGGTGCTTTTGACTCCGGCCTTCTTGCCGATGATCGTATTGTAGAGGAAGCCCTTGAGGACGCCGGCCTCGACGATCACCCGGGTTTGAGTCGTGACTCCTTCTCCGTCGAACGGAGCCGAAGCCGGGCCTTTCGGGCGGAGGCCGTCGTCGGTGACGGTCAGCAGGTCGGAGGCGATTTTCTGGTTGAGCTTCCCGCCGAGGAAGCTCGCGCCCTGGAGGACGCGCTCGCCGTTGATCGCTGAGAGGATGCCGGCCAGGAGGGTTCCGGCCACGTCGCGATCGAAGATGATCGCGGCTTTCTGGGTTTTGACTTTTTTCGGATCGAGCATCTCATAAGCATTCCGGGCGGCCTTCTCCGCAACCTCCTCGGGCGTTTTCAAGTCGGCGAAAAACCGCCGGCCGCAATACTCCCCGCCGGACGCTTTCTGTTCGCCTTTCTCGGCCACAACCGAAACGCCGAAGGAGCAGCCGCTCGCACGATAGGTCTTGAGGAGGCCGGTGGAATTGGCGATGAACACCTCGCTCTCCCCTTCTCCGTAGGCGGAGCCGGCGCTCTTGGTGATCCGGAAATCCTTCATCGCCGCGATTTCCACGGCTTTGATCAATTCGATCTTCCGGTCGAGCGGCGTGACGGCGATGTCCGGATCGTAGAGGCCGGCGACTTCGACCGTCGTCGGATCCTCCGGAAGGACATGGTCGGGGTCGGCGGTGGTGATCTTGGCGAATCCGACGGCCCGTCCGATGGCGTCCTCCAGCGTGGTCTCGCGGAGATCGTTCACGCTGGCGAAAGCCAGGCGCCCTCCGATCAGAACCCGGATTCCGGCCCCGGCCGAAGCCGCTTCCTGGACGGTCTCGATCTCGCCGTTGCGGACCTCAAGGCTCAATTCCCGGTTCGACTCCACATACACTTCGGCCGCGTCCGCGCCTTTTTTCAGGCAACGCTGAACCAGCTGTTCGGCTAACGCTTTGTGATCCATGGCTCATGTCCTTTCTAGCGGCCGGCCCGCGTGCCGCCGACGTTGATGCCCCGAATCCGGACGGTCGGCTGCCCGGCCGTCACTTCGGCCTCTTGCCCCTTGCCGCAGATCCCCGGGCCGAAGTCCAGGTCGTTGCCGACGGCGTCGATGTTCCGAATGACGTCGAGGCAGTTGCCGATCAGGGTGGCCCCCTTGACCGGAACGGTCTTCTTGCCGTCCTCGATCAAGTAGGCCTCCCGGCAGGTGAAATTGAACACCCCGTCGATCGGGTTGACGCTGCCGCCGCTCAAGCTTTGGACATACAGGCCCGACTTGGTCGAAGCCAGGATGTCGGCCGGATTGTCCTTGCCTTTCTCGATGAACGTGTTGGTCATCCGCGGGATGGGCAGATAACGGAAGGATTCGCGCCGCCCGTTGCCCGTCCGTTCCATCTTTAGCTGCTTGGCCGAGAGGACGTCGCTCATGTACTTGAGCAGGACGCCGTCCTGGATCAGGACGTTCCGCTTCATCGGAGTTCCTTCGTCGTCGAAATTGGTCGTCCCCCGGAAGTTGGGAAGCGACCCGTCGTCGACCATGGTGAATAAGGGCGAGGCGACCGTCTGGCCCAGCTTGCCCGTGAAGACCCCGATCTCCTTGGCGATATTATCGGCTTCGAGAGGATGCCCGACGGCCTCGTGAACGAGGACGCCGCCCCAACCGTTTTGCATGACGATGTCGAGTTTTCCGGCCGGTGCGTCCTTGGCCTCGAGCATCACGACCGATTCGCGGGCGCAATTGCGGGCGGCCGTCTCGGCCGCCCCGCCGTCGAACATTTCGAATCCGGCGTGGGCGCTCAACCGTTCCCGGCCCATATGCGACGTGCCGTTCCCGGTGCCGAGCGTCTGGACGATGAAAAACAGGAGCGGAAGCTCATCCGTCAGCCAAAGCCCCTCGGAATTGGCGATGGTTCGGCCCCGGATCTCGTCGTAGTAATCGATCGTGACCATCTTGATTTTCGGGTCGAAGTCGAGAGCGGCCTGGTGAGCCCGCTGCATGATCTCGAGCCTCTTCTCGTCGGCGATATCGGCCAGTGGAAGCTTGACGGTGACAAACGACGGGAGTTGGGAGGCCTTGACCGCCGCGGCTTGGGTTGTCGCTCCCGCGCCTTTGGCGATCGTTCCGGCCACCTCGGCGGCGCGCAAAAGCTTCTCCTCGGAGATCTCATCCGAATAGGCATACCCTGTCTTCACGCCCGAAATCACCCGGACGCCCGCCCCCTGGCTGAGACCGAAGACGGCGCTCTTGAATTTGCCCTCTTCCAGGAGGATGGAACGGGAGATCCGGTTTTCAAGATAGACCTCGCCAAACTCGCCGCCTTGGGCCAGGGCTTTGCGGATCACCTTGTCGAGAAGTCCGGGATCGACGGCCATAGGGGACTTCGCCGCTCCCTTGGGCGAGCAGGACAGGAGTTGGGCGATCAGCGCCGGCGTTGCGGCAACGGCCAGGCTTCCCTTGAACCCTAATTCCAAAAATCGGCGACGGGGGATTTCCCCGTCCATGACCTGATAATTCATGGATTCTCCTTCCCTGAGGATTGGACTCTAGGTTCGCTCAGACCGAATCATCATATTTCCGAAATCGAATCAGTGTCAAGAAATCCGCGGTTGTTTTACTCGTTCCGGAGCGATTCCGCCGGATTCGCTCGGGCCGCCCGGACCGACTGGAAGGCCACGGTCAGGAGGGCGATCGCCAGGGTCAAGCCGGCGGCCGCCGCAAACGGCCAGACCGAAACGCCCGCCCGGAAAGCAAAGCCCTGCAAATATCGGTTCATCGCGAACCAGGCGGCGGGGATCGCCAAAAGATCCGAGAGAAGAACGAGGCCCAGGAACGAACCCGAAAGCCGGGCCGCGATGCCGGCCGTGGCCGCTCCAAGGACCTTCCGGATGCCGATCTCCTTGCGCTTCTGCTCGGCCATGAACGCCGAAAGCCCGAGCAGGCCGAGGCATGAGACGAACATCCCGAGGGCCGCGAAGGCGCGGATGATCGTCAGCGTCCTCTCTTCGGATTCATAAAGCCGGTTGAAATCCTCGTCCAGGAAAACGGCTTCCATCGGCTTTCCGGGAAATTGGGCGTTCCACTCCCGCTCGACGGCCGCCAGCGTCTCGCTGATTCCGGCCGGCGCGAGGGAAAGCGTCAGGTAGCGGAACGCTTCCGGTTTCCATTCCAGGACCAGCGGGGCGATCGCCTGTTGAAGCCCGGCGTAATGGAAGTCGCGGACGACGCCGATGATCGCGCCGGTCCGCCCGCCGTATCCCGTTTGGATGCGCTTGCCGATCGCCTCCTCCGGCGCGCCGTAGCCGAAGGACCGGACGGCGGACTCGTTCACGAGGAACACCGGCTCCTCATCCCAATTATCCGTTCGGTCCGCGATCCGGGCGGGATCGTAAGCCCGCCCCGCAGCCATGGAGATGTCATAAAGCGAGATGAAATCGGCGTCGATGAAGAGATGGTACATGGCCCAATTGGCGCCCGCGCCTTTCTCTTCCAGCCGGCAGTTGAAGCTCGAAAGCGAGCGGCCCGGCACCGAAGAGGAAGCGGCCGCGCCGCGGACGGCCGCATGCCGGAGAAAGCCCGCCTTGACGTCTTCCGACCGCTGGGCAAAGACCGGGTTCCCCCGAACGGGCAGGACAAGCTTCTGCTCCTTGGCGAAGCCCAGGTTCCGGTTTTTCATGAATTCGACCTGGCGGACGATCATCAAGGTGCCGGCGACCAGCAAGGCGGCGGCGGAAAATTGGCCGACGACGATCACCCGGCGCAAATGAAGCCCGCGCCGTCCGGAGACGAACGACCCCTTGAGCGTCGCCGCCGGCTTGAACGAGGACAGGATCATGGCGGGATACAATCCGGCTCCGAATGCGGTCAGGGCAAGAACGGCGATTCCAAATCCCACGAAACGGAACGCGAGAAGGTCCGGGATCCGAAAATCCGTTCCGGCCAGACGATTGAAAGCCCCGAGGAGAACCAGAGTCAGGAAGACGGCTATGGCGGCGGCCAGAACAGTGATGAGGGCGGATTCTCCGAGGTGCTGCAAAACAAGCTGGCGGCGAACAGCCCCCACCACCTTGCGGATTCCGACTTCCCGCGCCCGACGGGACGATCGGGCCGTCGACAGGCTGATGAAGTTGAAGCCGGCGATCAGCAGGATGAGAATGGCCGCCGCCGAAAGGAGGGTTAAAACCGACCGGTTCCCGGGCGGCCGGGGCTCGAAAAGAAGATGCGAGTCGAGATGGATGGAAGAAACCGGTTGGAGGAAATAGCGGTAGACTTGGCCGAATTCCCGGAGCTTGGCTCCGACGTGGCGTTCGGCCAGGCCGCTCATCGCCTGCTCAAAAGCCGCAACATCCGCCTCCGCTCTCAGCTTCACGTACGTGCCGGCCATGGTGTTGTGCCAGTTGTTCATTTCCCGGCCCAAGGACGCCCTGATCGTTTCCATGGACACGAGCCAGTCGATCATCAAGTGGGAGGCGGCCGGCAATCGGCCGAAGACGCCGGTAATCTCGAGCGGTTGTCCGTTGAGAAGGAGCGTCTTTCCCAAAGCCGGACCCGGCCCGAAATATTTCAGGGCCACGGCCTTCGAAATGACGGCCGTGCCCGGGCGGACGATCGCGGCCGCCGGATTTCCTTCGGCCAGGGGAAAGCCGAAAACGGAGAAGATCTCGGGGTCGGCGCAGAGGATTCCCTGTTCGTAGAACTTCTTCTCTCCGCTTTCGATGAGCCGCGGCCCGATCTCGATCACCCGGGCGGCCTCCTCGACTGCCGGGAAACCGGACTTGACCGCGGGAGCGAAGGGGAAGGAGATATAGGCGAACTGCCGGGTGGAAGTCTCGGACTTGATCTCCTCCGCCACACGATAAATCCGATTCGCATCCGGCCAGCTCCGATCAAAGCTTGTTTCATGGGTGATAAAGAGAAATATGAGCCAACAGCCGGCCAAGCCGACGGCTAAGCCGAGAATGTTGATCAAGGAAAAACCCGGATGGCGGGTCAGGTTCCTGACGGCGATTTTTAAAAAATTCTTGAACATCTGGATTCTCCATACCGCGAGATTTTTAAGGTGCCCGGGAAACGAGCGGAGGATCTGGCGCCGGCACCACGCCTCGAACCGGACCCGCTCGCGGCCGTTCTCGAGGCGGCCGCGCTCTTCCTCAAGGTCGCCGAGGACGGCGAAGCGCTCGCCGTACGGAGACATCGCGGCCAGCCAGCGGAGAGCCCGGGGAGGGCGGGCTGCATCTTTTTTGGGGCGGAAGAAGGACAATCGTCAAGCCTCCGCCTTGAGAAACCGCTCGAGACTGAGGTTGACCGTCTTCTGAATCCGGGCCGCCTCTTTGAGAGCGGCGACTCCGGCCGGAGTGATTTCGTACAGGATTTTACTCCGGCCGCCCCGCTCCGAAGTGGGCCCACCCAAAGCTTTGGCCACGAGCCCTTTCCGGAACAGCTGGTCGAGATAGCTGTAGAGCGTTCCGTAGGGAATCATCCGGCCGGAAATACGGGCGACTTCGGCCCTGATTGTGACGCCATAAGCATTCCCGGGCAAACCTGAGACGGCCAGGAGGAAGATGGTTTCGTAGAGAGTAAGCTCACGCATGACAACCATTATTACGGGTTATCCGGACAAATGGTTGCCGGCGAAAAAAAATTCTTTTTCTAAGCTTCTACTTGATCAGATTCTCCGGGATCTTGAACAGATCATCGGCGGGATTCACGTTGATTTTTACGTTCTGGAACGTCCCCTTCTCCAGGCCGTTTCTGCCGGGGTAGCGATAGCCGTCCGGAAATAGGATCCCATCGTATTTTACATGCCCATCCACCAAGTTTTCCCAATCATCCCCTTCGACGCCGTTCCAATTCACGAGTCGCCTGGCGACCAGGAAGGATTGGGCGTCGATGAAATAGGTCACATATCCGCCGAGGGGAAGATTGACCCGAATCACATATGCCTCGGCATTATTGACCGTTTCCCGGCCCTTGTACTCCGAGGGATAGTCGAAAAAGGCAGGAAAAAGGATGGCGATATCGATCTCGAAATGCCGCCAGGATGCGGGCTCGATGAGCTCGGGCCCGCGGGGATTTCCCTTCTCGTCCGGCTCCTGCTTGGCCCAAGCCGCCCGTTTGCCGTCGAAGACGAGGACCCCGGAAGCGACCTCGTTCCGGAACAGATTCGGGCGCTTGACCGTCTGACGGCTGGGGACCGTGCTGCCGTGGAAAAAGCCTTCCGCATAGAGGGATTTGACGTCTTCGTTTTTTAAAACTCCAAACATCGCCTTCCAGGCTTTTTGGATGATTTCTTCTTTGGAGAGCTCGACTTTCCCGGCCGGGGCGCATGCAGCAAAGGCGATCACGCAGACGCAGAAAAGAGAAAAGGCGTTTCGAACCGAAAAAATCGATTTCATTGGCATGTTCCTTTACAAGAGATCGGGAGGACGGTCTCCCCTCCCCCGGCAAAACGCGGGCACAAAAACCGGCTTCTTATTCCCAAGCACATTTTATGCCAAAAACGCGGAACCTGATGTATGGGCAGGAAACGAAATGTCAATCCATTCCCCCCGATCGCCCTCGAGGCCTTGACAGCAAGGGCCGACTCCGATATTTGGTTTACATGGAACACACGCATCCGGCCGACCCGGCGTCCGTATATCGCCGGAGGATCGGCGAGTATGACGCCGCTTTGCGGCGCCTGGCGAAATTCGATCTCGCTCTCGGACTCGGGAAACTCGTTTTCCTGGCCGGCGACATCTATCTTCTCGTTCGGGTCGTCACCGCGGAGCGGCCCGTGCTCCCCTTCGCGGCCGGCCTCGGATTGTTTGTTGCAGCTGCCGCGGTTCACGGGGTTGTCCTGCGACGGAAGCGCCGCTTAATGGCTTTAAAAGCCGTTCAGGAAGCCGAGCTCCGCTCACTCGATCACGCGGTTCTCGACGTCGATGACGGCCGGGACGCCGAGGCCGCCGGCCATCCCTATTCCGCCGACCTGGAATTATTCGGGCCCCGGAGCGTCTTCCACTTTCTCAACCGCACGGCGACAAGGCTGGGGCGGGACAGGTTGGCATTCCTGTTTCAAGGAGACGGGGCTCCGCCCGAGCGGCCGGCCGTCATCGCCCGGCAGGAAGCGGTCCGGGAGTTGGCCCCGGCCCTGGATTTCCGTCATGAGCTTCGCCTGCACGGGCTCGAGCTCGGGGATTCGGCCCGGCATATCGGCCGGCTTTCCGAGTTCCTGAAAGAGCCGGCTTGGATTCTCACCCGGCCGGTCCTGAAGGCGGCCATTGTTCTGCTTCCCCTGATCGCGCTCCTGGCCGCGGCCGGATTATTTTTCGGTCTTCCCCGCTGGGTCTTTTACCTCAGCCTTCTCCTCAACGGCTTAACCGTTTTGGCCGGAGAGAAGCGCGTCGCCCGGACGTACAGGCTGATGTCCAAAACCCACGACCTATTGAAATCCTATTCCCGGATCTTGAACGATATCGAGCGTTCGGAATTCCGGGCCGGCCTGCTCCGGGAGCTGAAGGCCCGGCTTGTTTCGGACGGCGTTCCGGCTTCCTCCCGGATTAGAAAGTTGTCGAACATTCTCGGCCTGCTCGAATTCCGCACGGGACAGATCGTCTATATCGCCATCAACGTCCTCGTTCTCTGGGATCTCCATTGTCTGCGCCGGATCGAGCTCTGGCGGCGGGAAACCGCGGACCGCGTTCCGGCCTGGTTCGAATCCATCGCCGAAATCGACGCCCTCGGGAGCCTGGCCAACGCGGCTTTCAACCACCCGTCATGGGGATTTCCGGAAATCGCCGACCGGAGCCCCGTTTTTGAAATGGAGTCGGCTGGGAATCCGTTGATCCCGGACGGAGACCGCATTGACAACGACTTTCGCTTCGGGACGGCGCCGAAAATTGGCGTCATTACCGGGCCGAACATGGCCGGCAAAAGCACGTTTCTTAAAACGGTCGGCGTCAACCTGGTCCTGGCGTTCGCCGGCGGGCCGGTTTGCGCCCGCCGGATGACCGTCTCCCCGGCCCTTCTCATGACCAGCATGAAGGTCAACGATTCCCTCGACCGGGGTTTGTCCCTCTTCCACGCCGAGCTTCGCCGGTTGAAGGACATTCTCGACCCGGTCTTGGAGGGGAAGCCGGTCTTTTTCCTGATCGACGAAATGCTGAAAGGAACCAACGCCGCCGACCGGCAGGTCGGCTCGATCGCGCTCCTCCGCCAGCTGGCCCGGCGCGGCGTTTCCGGCCTCGTCGCGACCCACGACCTGCATTTGACCGACCTGGCCGGGGAATTTCCCGAAAAAGTCCTAAATTTTCATTTCGACGGCCGGATCGAAGACGACCGGCTGGTTTTCGATTTTCTCCTCCGGCCCGGCCGCTGCGAGAGCTTCAACGCCCTGGCCCTGATGAAAATCATGGGAATCGACGTCTAGCCTGGATTATTCATACTTCAGACTGTCCACCGGCTCGGCCCGGGCCGCCAAGACGGCCTGAACGCTCACGGTCAACAAAGCGATGAGGAGCGCCGCCGCGCCGGCCAGGATAAAGACCGGCAATCCGATCCGGGTCCGGTAAGCAAAGTGATTCAACCAGCCGCGAACGGCGAAATAGGCGACAGGCCAGGCGAAAATGTTGGCCAGTACGACCCATCTCAGGAATTGCTTCGTCAGGAGCCCCACGATTCCGGCCGTGGACGCCCCGAGGGTCTTGCGGATGCCGATCTCCTTCGTTCGCTGCTCGGCGGTGAATGAGGCCAATCCCAGCAGGCCGAGGCAGGAGATAAAGACGGCGACGGCAACGAAATATCCGAAGACTTTGCCGGCCCGGACCTCCTGCGCGTAGTTGAGCCCGAATCGGTCATCGACGAACCGGAATTCAAACGGATATCCGGGAGCCATTTTCCTCCAAACCGCTTCCATGCGGGCCAGGCCCGTTTTTCCGGCCCCGGGTCGAAGCTTGACCAAGACGAGCCGGCAGGCATTCGGGTTCATGCGGATCACCATAGGCTCGATGGCGTATGTCAGCGGGAGCGAATGAAAGTCCTTGACGACGCCGACGATGACGCCCTTGGAGTCCCGGCCCAGGCTGAAGGGTTTTCCGACGGGGTCTTTCATCCCCATGAGCGCGATGGCTTTTTCATTGAAGATG
>Ga0105099_10002062_pt1 | contig 12145 bp, 8 predicted proteins | sample PPLLak3cmMay2015_2_FD_79138 | JGI IMG/M metagenome (GOLD analysis project Ga0105099, IMG submission 79138) | Freshwater sediment microbial communities from Prairie Pothole Lake near Jamestown, North Dakota, USA - PPLs Lake P8 Core (1) Depth... | ecosystem: Environmental > Aquatic > Freshwater >...
ACTGGTAGGACTGGTGATGGCATCGCTCTTCACCAACACACTCTCCATGACATCGTCGGATGCAAATACCATTTCGGCTGTGATCACCCGTGATATTCTTCCCACCTTCATCCGGGGATTCAGGGATTACAGCAGGAAAAAAATACTTCTGACAGCCAGGATATCAACCTTCTCCTTTACGGTACTGACAATAATAATTGCCATCAATGCCGAGAGTTTCGGCGGCGTGTTCGGGCTTATAGTGTCGTGGTTTGCAGCACTTATGGGTCCGATAGCGATACCCATGATCCTGGGACTTCTTCCCGCATTCAGAAAATGCGACAGCCGGATAGCCATCATTTCAATAGTCGCGGGAATAGCTGCATTCATTATCGTGAAGCTTATCCCGGATGCTTCCCTCACGATGGAGGTGGGCATACCGCTGATGACCTCCCTGCTGATCTATGTCATTTCGGGATTGTTAAGCAGGAAACAGGTGCCGCCCGAGGTTGACAATCTGCTTGATTCAATTAAACACAAAAACAGATGAGATGACAGCTGAAGAAGGGACAATGAACAGAGCAACAAACCTGATCACTGCTCCGGGCCTGACTGACCTGCAGGTTAACGGATATGAAGGGATAGATATCAATAGTGAAAGCCTTCAACCAAATGATCTCAGGGACATTTCGGTGAAGCTCTGGAGCGAGGGAGTAACAACTTTCTTTCCTACTGTGATCACTAACAGCAATGAGAACATTATCAGATCTTTAAAAACAATATCTGAAGCCTGCCATCTCTATACTGAAGCAAAAACAAGCATCGGTGGGATACATCTCGAAGGGCCTTTCATCTCACCGGCTGACGGACCGAGGGGGGCTCATCCCTCAGCACATGTGATGGCTCCTTCGTGGGATCTTTTCTCGCGCTGGCAGGAGGCTTCGGGAGGAATGATAAAGATCGTCACGCTTTCACCGGAATGGCCTGAGTCTCCGGATTTCATCAGGAGGTGTGTGAAGTCGGGTGTTATCGCAGCAATAGGACATACCGCAGCTGAACCTGAACAGATCAGGGAAGCTGTTGAAGCAGGTGCCACTCTTTCAACACATCTCGGAAACGCATCTCACCAGATGCTTCCTCGTCATCATAATTATATATGGGAACAGCTCGCGGCCGATAACCTGTATATCAGCATAATTTCCGATTCATTCCACCTGCCCGACTCCATGCTGAAAGTCTTCCTTAAAGTGAAGCAGGGCAAAACGATACTTGTGAGCGATTCCACTCAGTTTACCGGGATGAAACCCGGTAAATATTCAACCCACATCGGCGGAGAGGTAGTTCTTACTCCCGGAGGGAAGCTTCACATGAAGGGTAAGCCGGATGTTCTTGCCGGATCGGGACTCTCGCTGCTTCATTGCGTCAATACGCTTATCAGAAAGAGGCTGACTTCGCCGGCAGATGCATGGAAAATGGGCAGTGTCGTGCCTGCCTTTTTTGCAGGATTGCTCAATAACACGGATCAGGTGATGCTGGAGCTGACAGATGAGGGTTATGTGATCAGGAGGACGATAAAAGCGGGGAAGGTGGTTTAGTCTATCCGGACCCGTGTGCCATCATGGTAAGATCTGTAGAAGATGCCCTCCTTGAACAGAAGCATCTCCCCCGAGCGGCCGTACATCATGCCTGTGTCGGCGCCAAGTATTTTGTTTCCGAATCGGACAGCAATGGTTCGGTGCGGTGTATGTCCGACCACAATATGGCTGATATCATAAAAGGCAAGTATGTCATCAATCCTGCTCTCGCAGAAAGTAGTGTCAGTGAAATAGCCCCTGTACCATACCGGTCCTTCTTCATAATCCAGGAATTCCAGTTCCTCGTCGCTGCATAGAGTACTGTCCCTTTCGTAGCTGAAATTCTCTGCGAACTTGCGATTCACATCTTCAACGGACATCTTCCTGCTGACCATCCCGTCAGATACGCCGCCGTGCACAAACAGGATGTCAGATATGGTCATCATCACGGGTTTCTGACGCAGCCAGTGACCAAGCACTGAGTTATAAGAGTAAAGATCAGAGTAGCTTGTACCGGTTATCTCTTCTACTTTCCTGTATTTGTCGCCGATATAGCGAAGATCCTCTTCAAACACCATCAGCTCATGGTTTCCAAGAAGGACATGAACCTTCCCACCAGCCCTTTCTGCCTGTTTCTCAAGTCCGTACAGATGCCACAGCACCTCCGTGACCTTATCTCCGCGGTCAAAAACGTCTCCGATGATCACAAGATGTCCGGCGCCGAAACTCCAGTTGTTTGCATAGTCGATAATCCCGGCTGACCTGAGCGATTTCAGGTAAATTTTGTATTCTCCGTGGATATCGGCAAGAACTGCAATGCTGTCGGCGGGTTTATGGCACTGGTAATGGCATGATTCACCTGAAAAGGTCTGCTTAAGATCAGAATAGTCAAAGCTGAACCCAAATCTTTTCTTATACTTTTTAAAGTTTTTTTCATTTACCATACCCATACGAAGGATATCGTTTTGAACCCACTTTATCTTAAGCTCGTCATTTGCAAGGAAGATATATGGACCGTCCTTTACCGGGCCGCATGCCTGAGTCTCATGAAAATGCGACCCCCTGGCATACTGAGCCAGGAGAATAACAAGTGCCAGGTAGAGAAGCCGTTTCATGATCTTCCGGGGCTTAAGAATTTGGGTTCGCTCTTCTTATTTATAAAACAAAACAACCGTATGAATTGTTTAAAGTAGGCATATCAAAAATAGAAGTATTTTTTTGCAATGAAAATTAAAAACTACATAATACCCCATCTTTCAGGAAGGTTCATTATTTTTTCAGCGCTTACGTTAACGGGACCATCGCCTGCATCCGGTGCCGACACGCTCTTTCTGTCAGAAAAAATAATCAGGATGAAACTCAGGAGTGACTTTTCAGCTATCCAGAAAGAGCGGACAGGAACACCTGTTTATCATGATGGTGAGCTTACATACCGACAGAAGGGCGGCAAGCCGGTGAGGGTACCGGTAAGGGTGATGGCAAGAGGAAATTTCCGTCTGAATCCGGCAAACTGCAGCTTCCCTCCCCTCATGCTCGACTTTAAAAAAAGTGATTCAGGAAACACTCTGTTTGATAACCAGGACAAACTGAAACTGGTAACTCCCTGTCAGACCGAAGAGGATGTGATTGATGAGTACACTATATATAAGATGTACAACCAGGTCACAGACAGGAGTCTGAAGGTCAGGCTTGTGAAGATCTCATATTATGATGAAGGGACAGACAAAAAGCTTTTTGAGAAGTATAGTTTTTTCCTGGAAAACAAGGATCATGCAGCAGAAAGGAACAACTCTGTCATTATGAAGGATACTGTCAGGCATTACGATCTGAACAGGGAAGGCTATCTGAAACTTGCTGTCTTTCAGTATATAATCGGAAACATGGACTGGCATGTCGCCTTAGGCAAGAATCTTGAGATCATGAAGCAAAAGGATCCGTCCGGAGAGCTTTTTGCTGTCCCGTATGACTTTGATTTTTCCGCGTTTGTCAATGCCGAATATACCAACCGCCAGGGAGTTCCGGTGGATATCCTGGTTGAAAGGAGGCGATACCTGGGATCGTGCCTTACTGAGGAAGAACTGGGTGAGGTATTTGATTTTTACAGTGAAATGAAGCCGGTCTTTAAGTCGGTCATCAGGGAGCAGAAGCTTATTGCCATGCAGGACAGGAAGGGGATACTGGATTATGTGGATAAGTTTTATGCATTGATCGATAACCGTGATCTTGTGATGGAGGAGTTCCTGAGCGGATGTAAATAAAGGCGTAACGGCTTGCCCCGAGCGTAGCCTCGGGGGCGTAACGGTATGGCGGTTTGACGGACATGTAATATTTTTTCCTATATTTCGTTCCCTTTATACGTAGATTGCTTTCTTTCCTAAAACTGAACATGATGAGACCATTTATACGACTTTTCCTTTCAGCCATGATCCTTACAGCTGCCGCCGGCAGGGGGTTCTGCCAGACTGCCATACCGGAAGTACTGGAGAACGGAACCCTGAAGGAACAGATGACTTACCTTGAGGAGAAGACAAGGATATACGAGTACTACCGCGCTATCCGCGAGGATATGTTCCAGATCATAAAACGGAACGCGGTTGATTCACTGGTCAGAGCCCGGGGACAGATAAACATCCTTGCAGTCATGAACAGAAACCTCGTCTCAAGAATCGATACTCTTACAACAAATGTCTCTGGCCTTGAGTCCCGACTCGATGAAGCAATAACGACCAAAGAGAGCATCCGGATCTTAGGCATGAACATAAACAAGAATGCCTATAACTCAATAATGTGGATAATAGTGACGGCGCTCATGGCCACTCTCGGACTGGGATTTGTGGTCTTCAAAACGAATCTTTCCTCCATGCTCAGGACCAAGAAAGAGCTGGAAGAGCTTAAAGCCGAGTATGAAACATACCGTCAGAAGAAGCGGATAGAGATCGAGAAGATGGGTATGGAACACTTCAACGAGCTTCGCAAGCTAAAGGGAGGATGATCAGTCTTTTATCCTGCTGATGCAATTCATAAGCGACCTGGCGGTATGGTAATTACCTTTCCATATCTGTGATTTCTTTGCCTCTCTGGCCTCAGGCTCCTTGTCAACTGATCCGGGATATACATCGCCATATTCCGAGTCGACCATGTATTTCTTTATAAACTCCCACTGATCGATGAACTTATTCCCGTATTCCAGCGGGTCGTCAGGATAAAGCTCCGACATAATAAGAAGTGTGTTGAGTGTTTCAAACTGAGCCCACCAGTTTTTTGTATCGCGGAGTATTGTAACTTCCTCTTCTCCCTTATAAAAATAACCTGCATCATATACTCCTGCAGTTTCATCATCCCATCCGTAAATCATTGCATTATCCACCATCTTCTTACATATCACCGGGGTTCTCTCGTCTTCAAGTTTCAGTGCATCAGCGGCTTCCATCAGAAGATATGCAGTTTCAACATCATGTCCGAACGACATGTGATCAAGGAAATACATTTTCTGATGAACCTCCTTTGCCGAGTCCTGAAACGACAGCGGAGTAAGGCTTTCGCTCATGTAGAGATGGAGCGATCCTCTCTCGTTTACAATCACATCTCTTATCAGGTAGAACATTTCCTGGAGTCGCTTCCGTACCAGTTCATCGGGCCACACCTGGTAAAGCCCGGTAAATGCTTCCATCAGGTGTATGGAGCTGTTCTGATCTTTTGGGGGAGTGCCGCCCATCCCCTCCCTGAAAGGAGTTCCGTACTGGTCGAGGAACTGGAAATAACCGCCGTGAAGCGTGTCGTGGCTTCCCTTTTCGAGCCACGCAAATGACTCCTTAGCCAGTTCAAGAACCTCAGGATCCCTGCTTTCTTTATAATACGCTGCCAGGGCATATATTAAAAAAGCATTTCCATAAGCATTCTTATATATGCGGGGATTATTGCCTTCATTGATGGGGACTCCCTCCCTTGCTACAAGGTTGAAGAAACCGCCGAACTCCTTGTCCCACATCACATCCCTCAGGAAATGGTAACCATGTCTTGCATATTCAAGGTATTTATCATCGCCCGTGAATGCCTTCATCTTTGAACAAGTCCACACGTGCCGAGCCTGGGTAACGATCATCTTGTTCTGCTGAGGGGTCATCTCCCATCTATAGTTGAAATCGCTGAGGTATCCGCCATATACTGTATCGATAACTCTGGGATACCAGACGGGCATCATGTTGTTCATAAGCAGATCTTCCATTTCGCCGGCAACAGACTTCAGATCAGTTTCCGAAAACTGGGTGCAAGAGAATAAGTTCAGAAAAATCAGCAGGGAAATAAGTCGGTTCATATAATTGAAATTCAAAATTCAAAATTGAGTCCACTCCGATAAATCGAAAAAAATAAAATTGCCACGAAGACACCAAGACACCAAGGTTCACCAAGAGTTTATCTTTCAATGACTTATTCTTGGTGTAACTTTGTGCCTTGGAGCCTTGGTGGCAAAAAATCTTTTCGGAGGGGACATAAAATTCAAAGTTCAAGATTCAAATATAAAACAAACAAGCAACCAGCAACCAGTAACAACCCTGTTTTCATTTTGTATAGCATCTAAACAAAAATCAATATTCCTGAATAAGGATTTTTCTATAAAATTAAAATAATTACGCTCAGTTTGATTATGATAATAGAGTTTTATAACTTTCAACACTTATCATTCCTGGTGCAGCTTGGTGTCTTAGTGCCCTGGTGGCTGATTTTTTTGCCACCAAGACTCCAGTGCTCCAAGGTTCACCAGGTTAATAAAACTTGAATAATACCAAAAATAATATATGACCATGAGAACCTGTAACCTGACATTCATTATCATCACGGTAGCTTTATTTACATCCTGCAAGAGCGCCAATTATAACCAGGAGGAAATGCTCCTGAAAGATAACTGGGCCATTCAGTCATCAGCTGAAGTTAAAGCAGCCGGAGATGAAATTTCGACAACCGGATACACTCCTGAAAAATGGTACCCTGCAACTGTACCATCAACTGTGCTTGGAACGCTTGTGGAAAACAAAGTGTTTCCCGATCCGTATTTCGGAACTAACATTGAATCGCTCCCGGGCTATTTCCCGCGACGGGGTGCTGAGATACCGGGCGACAGCCCTTACTTTGTGCCATGGTGGTACAGAACAGTATTTACCCTGCCTGCCAGCTTTGAAGGGATGTCAGCATGGCTTAAGTTTCACAGTATAAACTACCAGGCAAATATATGGCTGAACGGGCAGCTCGTTGCTGATACTAATGATATAGAAGGTGCATACCGGCTTTATAATCTTGACATTACAAAGTATGCCAAACCTGGTGAAGAGAACTGCCTCGCCCTGGAGATCTTTCCGCCGAAGGGACTCGACCTTACGATTACATGGGTCGACTGGAATCCGACGCCTCCTGACAAAGCTATGGGGATCTGGTACGATGTGGTTGTACAATCCTCAGGACCGGTTGCCATAGAAAAACCTGTTGTAAAGACAAAGCTCAATCTTCCGGAAACCAGCAGGGCAAAACTTACGATCTCAGCTGAACTTATAAATGCATCGGACAAAGCAGTAAAAGGAGTTCTGAAGGGTAAAATAGATGACATTACGTTTTCTAAAAAAGTGAAGCTGGCGCCAGGGGAAAACAAATTCGTTGTACTGGATCCTGATAATACAAGACAGCTCGAAATAAATGACCCGAAGCTCTGGTGGCCTCATACTGTGGGACCACAAAACCTTTATGACCTGGAATTATCTTTCGAAACAAATGGTGGAATCTCAGACACTGAAAAAGTACGGTTCGGTATCAGGGAGGTGACATCATGGATGAATGAATTCAGGAGGAAACCCACAAGGGTATTCCAGATAAACGGGAAGAATATTGTGATAACGGGTGGAGGGTATGTCGAGGATATGATGCTCCGCCCTTCCAATGAAAGGATTGACACCGACATTGCATATGCGAAGCACATGGGGCTTAATACCTTAAGACTTGAAGCACCGCGCGGATCGGATTACCTTTTCGGGAAATGTGATGAGGAAGGAATCCTTCTGATGGTTGGATGGTGCTGCTGCAGCTCATGGGAGGAGTGGGAAGAGTGGACTCCCCGTGTGGAGACGATCGCTCAGAAAAGCTTAATGGACCAGATATTAAGGCTCAGGAATCATCCTTCAGTATTTACCTGGCTGATCGCAAGCGATATGATACCTTCTCCTGAAGGTGAGAAGATGTGCGTGCAGGTGATCAATGATCTTGATGGCACGAGGCCATGGATAGCTTCAGCAGCAAATGATTCAAGCTCCCTTTCGGGAAACACAGGTGTCTGGATGGGGCCCTATCCGGAAGTGTATGCATATTTCCCTCCGGTATACTGGTATGGGAAACTTGAGTTCAACACCGAGGCCGGACCGTCGGGCGAGCAGATACCGCCAGTTGAATCGATGCACATGATGATGCCTGAGAAAGATCTGTGGCCGATGAGCCGTTCATGGGACCTTCGTGTTCACAGGGCATTTTACCCTCATGCACGCGAAGCCCTCAATTCACGTTACGGAAAACCTGCAGGACTTGTTGAATACAGCATGAAATCACAGGTGCTTCAGTATGAAGCCACAAGGGCAATGTTTGAGGCATTCCAGGCAAACAAATATAAATCTTCAGGTATCATTTACTGGATGTACAACTCGGCATGGCCATCGATGTTCTGGCAGTTCTATGATTATTTCTTTGCTCCGAACGGTTCATTCTACGGTACAAGAAAGGCGAATGAGAACCTTCACATATTGTACGCGTATGATGATAACTCTGTCCGTATTACAAACAGCAACTACCAGGATATCAATGGATTGAAGGCTGAAGCAAAAATGTATAATTTCTACATGCAGCAGATATTCTCCAAAGAGGCACAGGTTGATATCAGGGCTGATGAGAGTAAAAAAGTGATAATGGTTGAGCCTCCGAAAGATGCGGTCACCTTCCTGAAGCTCGTCCTATATGACAGTGACGATAAAGAGATATCATCAAATTTCTACTGGCTCTCGGGCAAGGGTGATGAGAATGCCGATTTCACATCGCTGAACAGGCTGCCTGAAGTGAAGGTGAATTGTTCGGCCTCAGCGCTTCAGAAAGAAAATGGCAAATATACCCTGACAATTGACTTTGAAAACACAACTTCTACCCTGGCGTTTTTCGTAAACCCGAAGATCCTTAAGAAGAGCTCAAAACTTATGGTTCTGCCGGTATTCTGGAACGATAATTATTTCTCACTTCTGCCGAAGGAGAAAAAACAGGTGAAGGTTGAGTTCACGGAAAAGGACCTTGGCGGAGATGTTCCTTTACTGGTAATTGACGGCTGGAACATAAAGCATGAGGAGCAGGATCTGAAATAAGAAAGAAAGGGAGAAAATCAACGAAGCAAAATTGTCGGGATTGATTTTCTCCCCGGGTATGATGACCGGGCTGCTTACCTTCTGTCAGCCGCTGCAGGTCTGAAGTTTATTTCCTGTTATTGTATTTGTCGAAAAACTCCAGTTGCTCCTTAAAAGGCAGGGGAGTTGATTTCACTTCATCTCCGAACTCTATTACCTGCGGGTTGTTCGCATTGAAAGCCGGCCACTCCGGCAGACCTTCACCGTTAGGATCTCCTGTCTTCGCAAAGTTCACCCAGTACGACGACATTTTTTCTGTCAGGTCCCAGTCAACCGGGGTGAATGGTCTGTTCCAGAGTTTAAGGGTTTTAAGGGCATATCCGAATTCGGCAGAATGAAATGCTCCATAATTTGGTTCGCCGGGAGGAACATGTATGAAGTAATACAGGTATGCCTTACCAGTTCCTGTCGTGCTCTGCATTTTTACCCAGTTATAGTTCTGCCATCCGAATGAAAGGACAGAAGTTATCTTCTGGTATTTTTTAATCTCTTCATCGGTCGCAGCCGGAAAGGCTTTCAAATATTCTGAAGCATAATCACCGTATCGTTTTTCAGCTTCCTTCCGGTATGTGTCGACACTCTTTTCCGAAGCCATCGAGAATCCGTCCTCAGCGTTCCATCCTGCTATCAGTGGTACGTCATTCTGCTTCCCGGAAGCAAAGGTCTCTGAAGCATCAGGCATCACTATATTGTCAATTATGATTCCCCACTGTCCGCGTCCTTTCATTAGCTCTTCAGTACTCTTTGTCCGGAGGTCCTTTACTGAGCCTGCCTTGATTTGATCAACATATTTCAACCCGGCTGCTTCAGCTGCCTTAAGATCATAAACCAGACCCGGGCCTCCCCCGAACATTCCGCCGCTTTGTCCTATTGCCCTGTGGAACAACCCTTTAGCAAAAGGCGATATCATTATTGCATTGACACTGAACGATCCTGCCGACTGGCCTGCAATTGTAACATTGCCGGGGTCACCACCAAATGCCATGATATTCCGGCTGATCCACTTAAGGGCTTCTATCTGATCGAGAATACCGTAGTTGCCTGATGTTTTCAAGGGTGATTCAGCAGTCAGTTCGGGATGAGCAAGGAATCCGAAAACACCCAGACGGTAATTAATTGTAACATAGACGATGCCCTTTTTACAGATCTCTTCACCGTCATATAGTGGTACTGTTCCTGATCCTCCCGTAAAAGCTCCGCCATGTATCCAGACCATTACCGGGAGTTTCTCACCTGTACTCTTTGCAGGTGTCCATATATTAAGGTAGAGGCAATCTTCACTGAGCGGTTCCAGCGGAGCCATGAATTCTTTTGTCCACATCATGAAAGGATTCGGCGGGCTCTGCATGGCACTTGCAGAAGGTGTCACACACTCCTTTACACCTTCCCACTTAACAGGAGGCTGCGGAGGTTTCCATCTAAGATCACCTGTCGGAGGCGCTGCGAACGGAACTCCCATAAAAATGCTTACTGTTCCGTCACTGTTCGTTTTGCCAGAGACAACTCCGGCCTCGGTGGAGATGGATGTTATCTCTATTTTAATTCCGGTTGTGCCCTTTTTGCCTGATGAACAGGCAGTAAGGATCAGCGCCGTTAAGATCAGGACGGAAAGGAATTTCTTCATACGGCAATAGTATTCCATTATTTGAATAACATTGGTGCAAACTCAGAAAGATAGATCCTCCAGTTGGTCCAGGTGTGTCCTCCCGTGCTCTCGCGGTAGATATATTTAAAGCCAAGTTTATCGTAGGTTTCACGCATCGATATCACGCCGTTATACAGGAAGTCATCCTTTCCGCAGGCTATCCAGTAAAGCTTCTGTCCGCTGTTCTTCAGAACTTCCAGTTTTTTATTTCTTTCTGCTTCGATCTTTGCAGCATCCTGGTTCTGGGGACCCATTGTCATGAGTCCCATGCTGAACACACCTATATAACCGAACATACCCGGATTATTGTTGGTAATTGTCTGAGTATGCATACCCCCCATTGATAATCCTGCTATTGCGAGGTTATCCCTGCCAGTAAGCGTACGATAGTTCTTTTCTATGAACGGAACAACATCCTTTACAAGATGCTCTTCAAATTTCCCAGCAAGCCTCATATATGAAGCCATGCCTTCTTCCCCCTGTGCTGCAGGGAGTGGGGGAACATCATTTTGAGCTCCGGCCTGATTGGCGTTGCCGTTTGTCATCACCACGATCATCGGTTTTGCTTTGCCCTGGGCAATCAGATTATCCATTATCTGGGCTGCACGGCCCATGTTTGTCCAGGCATCCTCATCGCCGCCTGCACCATGGAGAAGATAGAACACAGGATATTTCTGTGTGCTGGTCTCATAGCCTGCCGGTGTGTAGACATACAACCTGCGGTCGATACCGATCACCGGGGAATTATACCATACTTTGGAGAGAGTTCCATGCGGGACTCCATGCTTGTGGAAGTAGAGGTCCGATTCCTTACCGGGGATTATAAAGAAGTTCTGGTAACGTGCACCGTCGCGTCGCACCTGGGGATTATTGCCATCAAGAGCACCTGCTCCGTCGACAGAAAAACTGTATCCGTAAAGCTCTGGTGCAAGGGGTCCTACTGTAAGTACAAAAAGACCTGTATCGTTTTTAACCAGTTCCTGGCTGGCTCCGAATCCAGCCTGCCATTCGCCTGAAACAGTAATTTTCTGTGCATCTTTAGCGTATACCCTGAATGTCACCTTGTTATCAGAAAGTATCTCAGGTGAGATTATCCTTGCTGGCATTCTGAATGCCGGGCGGGCTGCAGGTGCAGCTGCTGGTCGTGCCGGTTCCTGAGCGAAAGCAGTAACTGCAAGAAGAGATAAAATTGTAACAAAAGTTACAAATAAGGAATTGTTATTTTTTTTCATTAGTCAGGTTTTTATCATTAGACAATAATTTATGATCCGTTATTTCCGGAAAACTGAAAAACTTATCATGATACCGGAATTGACTTCCTTGCTTCCCTGTCAGGATCATTTTTAAGTTCGCTGACATCATCAAGAACCATCACTTCTCCATCTTCTGTCGTGTATTTCAGCCATTCGGGAAGCCCGCCTTCGTTTGGACTTCCTGTTTTCATGAATTGAAGAAGGGTTGATGCCATCTTTTCCGAAAGTTTTCTGGGTCTTGCTCCTCCCCCGGTATGAGTCAGCATCAGATCA
>Ga0105099_10002063_pt1 | contig 12141 bp, 11 predicted proteins | sample PPLLak3cmMay2015_2_FD_79138 | JGI IMG/M metagenome (GOLD analysis project Ga0105099, IMG submission 79138) | Freshwater sediment microbial communities from Prairie Pothole Lake near Jamestown, North Dakota, USA - PPLs Lake P8 Core (1) Depth... | ecosystem: Environmental > Aquatic > Freshwater >...
TTATCTACCCCCTTTTAAAGGAATTATTAATTTTCTTTTGAGGGTATTCTAACCAATAGGACTTATTTAGAAATGGGGTATATAATGTATTTTGTGATCAAAAAGGGTGTATCAACGATCACATGAAGGACAGCCTTGGTTTTGCAAGCACTAATCAGAATTGTATATCTTTGAAAAACATTATACTGGGAAACCTGATAACTCGTGAAAAATACATGAATCACCTTATTGAGCTTGGTTATCAGCGAAATTAAAATAGAGTAAGTTAATATCGGCATGAACCGGTAGCTCAGGGGCTAAGGACTCGGGTGTTCAGGTGCAAGGATAAAGGAAAAAGGTTAAAGGAGAAAGATAGTTCAATCTCTGTCTGTTGTCTTCCGCATTCCGTTTTATGTCTCACTATCTCTCTCGACCCCGGGAATCCTGATCATCGTCCAAGTAATTCGGAGATGTTCCTCATTTATTAACAATATTTTTAAACTTGTTATTTAAAGGAGAAATGAAATGAAAAATATAAAAGGATTGATAATAATTTCTGTAGTATTTTTTCTGGCATCACTATGTGCTGCTGCAGCTGTTGAGGTCCCAGCAAAATATAACCTTGATAATCAACTGGAAAAAGTCTCTGAAATTTCCAAATATAACTTTATGAGCTGGGAAAAGGTAGACAGGCAGTCATTTGTTTTACAAACCAGTCCCAGCGACTATTATCTGGTGGTGTTAAGCAGTCCATCCGACAAACTGCTTTTTACCGAGACCATTAAAATTCCTGATACCAACGCCATGGTTAAACCTGGGTATAACAACGTTATAGTTCAAGGCAGTGGTTTCAAAGAGACCTATATAATTAATAAAATCTACAAGTTCAAGGACTCTAATCAGGTTAAGGAAATTAAGGATCAGCTCACCGGGGAAAAGAACTAGATCTAATTTCTAAGATAAATTTATTTTTCCATCAACATTTAAGGATGGAAATATGGCTATTACAATTGAAAAGCTCACTGAACTTTTAAACCATGATCTGGAATTGGAGTATAGCGCTGCTATACAATACATTAATCATTCTGCGGTAATGAAAGGCGCGGCCTATGGTGATGTTATCAAGGAACTAAAAATCCATGCGAATGAGGAGATCATGCACGCAATGCCCTCGCTGATCAAATCGATTTTTTAGGTGGTGAACCTACAGTGAATGTCGGGAAGATCAGGACATCTCCGGAAAACGAGACAATGCTGAGCCAGGACCTGGATGGTGAAGAGGACGCTATCATGCGTTATAAAGTGCGCATCGAACAGGCGGAAGGTCTTAAGGAGTATGCCCTTGCGCAACAGTTGCGTAACATCCTCGCCGTAGAGCAGGAACATGCAATGGACCTGAAACAGGCGTTAGGAGTCTGATTCGGTCCGATAACATGAGAGTAATATATAACAAAGCCTACCGAGACGAGGAGTAAGAAAATGCATAAATACAATATACGCGATGCCGTATTGGTAGAAGTAGTGTTAGCTGCCATAGTTATGACTTTGATCCTGGGATGTGCAGGTTTCAGGAACGTACCTCACGCTGCAAGGACCTATAATGGACCAGTCCGAGACATTGGAGGAGGCGGAGCTAATGCGTTCATTACTCTGGACGTTGATGGTAAACCAACAGCCATTGGCGTGAGGATGACAGAAGCTGCCCTGACTGACTTGCCTTCAGAACCGCCTGGTGACGCGGACGGGTGGGAATATGTCCTGCCCCTGCCAAAAGAAGCTTCAGTTTCCGGGTATAGCCATGTGGGGATTGACTGGAATCCGAAGGGACATATCCCGCCCTGGGTATACGACACACCACACTTTGATTTTCATTTTTATTTGATAGGCCAAGTTGAGCGGGATAAAATCACAGCAAGGGGAGATGATCTTGCCAGGGCGCATAAAACACCTGCGCCGGAATTTATGCCTGAGGGATATATACTGCCGGAGGGAACTGAAGTCCCTAGGATGGGCGCCCATGCAATAGATACCTCAGCCCCGGAGTTCAATAAGCTGCCCTTCGGGAAGACATTTATATATGGTTTTTACGACGGGCTGATGGTATTCCTGGAGCCAATGATCTCGAAAGCATTTCTTGAAACGAAACCGAACGCCACGGACCGTATCAAACTTCCGAAGACTTATTCCCGGCATGCGTACTATCCCACACAATATAGTGTCAAGTATAACGAAGCTCAACGGGAGTATATAATATCTCTGGAAAGTTTGATTTATCAGTAGACTGTGCTTATTATCCTATATTGCAATATATCATCAGCACAAGGCCAGGTAACGACAGAGGGAAGAAGACATAACAAATCAGTATTATATAAGGCTGCTCCTTCTTCCCTGCAACAAATGAAATCATCTTCCTTTTGGAAGGTTGTAAGCATAACAATATGTATACCCTGACAGGCAGGATTTGTCTCGACTTCTCTTAATGCCTGACGTCCATTTTTGCGTGCTATAACCCGCTTGCATTAGTTATCTTTATTGATTAGCCTGTGTGTCATGCACTTTCGGCACCCTCACTATGAATGTAGCACCTTTGTCCGGCTCGCTTCTGGCAGTAATATCCCCGCCATGGTATTCAATGATCTTACTGCATATAGCCAGCCCCATTCCTGTCCCCGGATAGAGCGAGTCTTTACTATGAAGCCGCTGAAACGGTTTGAAGATTCTATCCAGATACAATTCATCAAACCCAATCCCATTGTCTTCAATATGAATTTCATTGAACAGGTCTCCTGATAGCGGAGTGCTGTATATCCTGATTAAAGGTTTTTGTGTACTGCGGTATTTCAAAGCGTTATTGATCAGGTTCACAAAAAGTTGGCTCATCTGAATTCGATTTGCTTTAACATCTGGAAGCTCACTGATTTCTATCTGCGCCCCCGTTTCTTCTATGAGCACGCTCAGATCTTTAACTGCATCTTCCACAGATTCCCTCAAATTCATAATCCTAAAATGTTCAGGGATCGATGTGACACGTGAATACTTTACAAGGTCCTTTATCAGCAAGTGCATCCGGTTTGCTGCATGCTGCATTCGCTCAAGGTAATCACGTGTTTGATCGCTCAGGGAGGCATGTTTTATGGTTGCAAGCCTTTCAGAGAAAGTCATGATCTTTCGAAGTGGCTCCTGAAGGTCATGGGATGCCACATGCGCAAAATCCTCCAGCACCATGTTGCTCCGCCTCAACGCCTCGATGGATATTTCCAGTTCGGCTGTCCGCTCCCTGACTTTGAACTCGAGTTCATCCCTTAATTTCTGTTGTTCATCGATCAGTCTTGCGCGCTCCATGGCGTTGGCTACCTGAGCTGAAATCCTTTTCATAAGGACCAGATCCTTGTCAGAAAAGGTTGCTCTTGTCCTTGTCCCGAATGAGAGAGTTCCGATAACTTCGCCTTGAACAATCATAGGGTGGCAGGCATAGGCCTGAATCCCATAAGACTTAACCAGTTCTGTCCGTGGGTCCGGCGTGGTGATTATATTTTCAGCAATTATGGGTTCCGCTTCAATAGCTGCGGAACCGCAAACCGCCGCGCCAAATTCAAGCCAATCAATTTTTTTTGCTTCATCATCAGGGATGCCGGCAAAGGCATTCAGATGAAGCCGCCCGGCTTTCTGATCTACGAGATAATTAAAAAAGACCTGGCAGTCCAGATAATCCATGGTCTTCCTGCAAAGATCCTTTACAACAGCCTGGATGTCTTTCCACATGATCAGCTGTTCAGCAGTCTCCGAGAGCAGCCTGAAGCGTGCTTCACTCCTGGCCAGTTCATCCTGTGCTACTCTGCGCTCGGTTATGTCTTCTATTATGTTGGCAAAAAGATTTCCCGATACGGAAAATGTCACCACATGAAGATATCGTCCGGTGGGCTTTAGATATGTCTCAAACTCATGTGGAGTCTTACTGTTGATAACTTCCGCGAAAAGCGGAAGATACTCAGCAAAGGTGTCAGGAAAGACCTCACTGACTAGCCGACCAACAATTATCCCGCGGGCCACGCTTGTATGGCGGGTATATGCCTCATTTACCTCCAGGATACGCCAGTCAACCGCATTACCCTGTCCGTCAAAGAGCATTTCGTAAAGGGCGAACCCTTCAGCCATATTGTGGAAAAGCCTCCGGTATTTCTCCTCGCTCCTGCTTAACTCCTCCTGTGCATTCATAAGTTCAGTGATGTCTGTGGTGACTTCACCAGCGCCGATGATTTCTCCGGAAATATCGCTTATGGGGGTATGCCGGGTTTTATACCAGCGGCGGTAAAAGCCTGGATCTCCAAACGGAAGCGTCTGAATAATCGTCTCGCCTTTAAGTGCACGACCCCATAAATCGATCGCCTTGTCCCGTTCTTCCGGTATATCGGCCAGCACCTCCAGCATGCTCATGCCTATCTCCGTGTCCTTGCCGGTCAGCCGCTTCAATTCATCATGATGTTCCCTGTTGAAAAATGTGTATCGTAAATTTTTATCTACTGTGGCTATCAGCACTTTTGACCCTAATGTCACGGATTCCAACAGCTCGTGTGCATGGTGTAAGCGCTCTTCACTCTCTCGAAGGGCCAGCTCCGCGTGTTTGCGTTCAGTTGTTTCAAAAAGTGAGAAGACCAGTCCCGTAACTTGACCGCCCGGATCCTTAACAGGGGTGAGGGTCCAGTCCCAGTAACTCACACCCCGTTCCGGCTGGTCAGGGAATTCAAATGGCTTGTCGTGGTATGCCACCGGCTCGCCGGTTTTGCGTACGCGTGTGAAGATAGCCTCATTTTCAGCGTTAGGGTAGAGGGCAAAATGGTTCTTGCCTATCATCTGATTGGGCGTGTATCCACAGGATTTCGCATAGGTTTCATTAACGCGGACAAAGTTGAATTCACGGTCAAGATACACCAGATGCGAGTTCCTGGCGCCGTTCATGACGGTTTGCAGAATATCACGTTCCAATTCCAATGAGCGGCTGGCGGCTGCCTTGGTCTTCATCCGCAAGAAATATCCGGCAGTTATACTAATCATCACCCCCATGAAGGCGAAAATTATCTGCCCCATGAGGTCAACCTCTGGAGAGTGCTCTCCGGGGTTAATAACCCAATATTCTACAACCAGATTCGTCAATGCAGTAGCGAGCAGTCCTGGCCCAAATCCGGACGTCAATGCAACAACCATTACAGCCGGATAGAAGGTTATGTAGGTGGCTAATCCGGGCCCGATCCAAGCTGTCAGGGCCTGCCGTAAGCCTAATCCAGCTGCAACTGCCACGACCGCAATTCCGTAGTGCACAATCCAATACAGGGGTACATCTTTGCGTTGGGCTGTGCCGTTTTTATTCAAATCATTCTCCCTATGGTGGTCCTGGATCATATGCCGCTCCCAAAAAATTAAGATTGTAATTTTTTGTCCTTAGAGGTTTGAACCATAAGCGGTAAGCTTAAACTAAATGATATCATATGGCAATTTGCGTTATGTGTCAAAATTATCCCGCTCAGGATATATTGATCATACATGTTTTCTACGCCTAAAATACATTCCTGAATCTATTTCTTAATCTGCTATGATTCATTATAGTAAATCAAATGAGAGAATTACTATCAGTTGAAGCCGGTAGCTTACAGGACAAAGGATTCGCAGGTTCCAGGATTAAAGTCATTTTATCCAAGGAGGGCATCATGGATATAAAATCTATTTTTAGCGGCAAAAAACAGGTCATACTTTTGAAATCATTCATTACGATTTTTGTATTTCTAATGATTCCTTCATTTGGCCTGTTTCCATCTTTTGAGATCCCTTGTCTCGCAGCCGATGCAATACCTGGTTCTTTTTCCGATATGATAAAAAAGGCCAATCCCGGAGTTGTGAATGTCAGCGTGGTAAAAACAACGCCGATAGAAGAGCAATTTAATTCACCCTTAGGCACTGATGATCCTTTTTATGAGTTTTTTAAACGTTTCTATGGAGATCAGATACCGAAGAATTACATACAGAGGGGCCTCGGAACAGGTTTTATAATCGATAAAGAAGGATATATCCTGACAAATAATCATGTTGCTGAAGGTGCCGATGAGATAGTTGTCAAACTTTCTGATAATAAAGAGTATAAAGCCAGGGTCATAGGCCTGGATTCAAAGACAGACCTGGCTCTCATCAAAATTGATGGAGCCAAGGACCTCACACCACTTACCCTGGGAAACTCCGATCAGATCGACGTCGGCGATTGGGTGGTTGCTATCGGTAATCCTTTTGGCCTGGAACACACTGTCACAGCCGGAATTGTAAGCGCGAAATATAGACAGACAGGAGTTGCATCCTATGAAAATTACATACAAACAGATGCTGCAATCAATCAGGGAAACAGCGGCGGCCCGCTGATGAACACCAATGGTGAGGTTATAGGCATTAACTCCAATATATATTCCGAGACAGGCGGAAGCATAGGAATCGGTTTTGCCATCCCCATCAACATGGCAAAGGAACTGCTTCCACAGCTGAAAAAAGGCAAAGTCGTGAGGGGATGGCTGGGGGTATCAATCCAGAAAATAACATCAGACCTTCAAAACAAGCTAGGCCTTAATGATGCCAGGGGTGCACTAGTGGGAGATGTAACGGAAGGCGGACCTGCCCAAAAGGCAGGCATTCAAAGCGGAGACGTGATAGTGACATTTGACGGCAAAGCAATAAATGAGATGAGTGAACTCCCTCTTATTGTCGCATCAACCCCTGTAGGTAAAAATACCAAGATTGATGTAATACGAAACGGCGAGAAGAAGACATTTGATATTAAGGTGGGAGAGCTTAAGGATGTCGAGCCTGCACCTTCACCGCCCAGAAGCGGAGGAGATAACTACAGCACTGGATTCGGTTTTACAGTAGCCGATATCACTCCCGAGATGGCCAGCCAATATAATCTGGCCGCGAAATCAGGTGTAATTATCGTTGATGTTGACAACGGTTCTCCCGCGGAAGAGACGGGATTGCTGTCAGGAGATATAGTGGCTGAAATCGACAGGGAAAAGATAGCCAATACCTCCCAGTTCAACAGAAAGATAAGAGGTTACAAGAAAGGCGATACGATCCTCTTTCTGATAAAACGTGAAGGATCGTCCTTGTTTTTGACGTTGAAGGTCCCCCAGTAATTATTAGATGGGGGTTACTCAGCGTTGAACTAAATGATATCGCAGGCTGTCATGCCCCACCATCAAGCGAACTGCTATCGGTTTAGACCGATAGCTTTAGGGGCAAGGGGTTCGATGGTCCCATGCTCCAAGTGAAAAACATTTTACAAAACCGTTTTTGTACCTAGAACACCTGGACCCTATTTAAAAAATGGTCACCCTGAAGTCTTAGACTGAATGCAATGGTTTTTCTCCCATTTCCCGAATGGGCCGATAATATCTTATCTATAAGAAAGGAATGCATAGTATGAATATGGTTTCAAGACGCCGATTATTAGCAGGCGCTGGCATATTGAGTATTGATCTCTTTATGAACGGGTGCGCTGGGAAGGAAGATAACAAGGAGGTTACTGCGGTCGAAGACCTCATGCGAGAGCATGGGATTTTGCGAAGGGCCTTGTTTGTTTACAGCGAATCGGCCGTTAGACTTCGCAGCGACCCATCTTCTTTTCCAGTCAATGCCCTTCAGAAAACGGCCAAGCTCTTTCGCTCCTTTGGTGAAGACTATCATGAAAAAAATCTGGAAGAGGCATATATTTTCCCGGCTGTCAATAAAACAGGCGCTGAAGCAGCCAGCCTCACTGAGATACTTGTCTCACAACATCGGCGTGGGAGAGAAAATACCGATTATATTCTGACAATAACGCAGGCAGCTAAACTGGATTCAAATGATGCAAACCCAGTAGCATTAGTGTTGGAGTCTCTTGTGAGAATGTATCGGCCGCATGCGGCAAGAGAGGATACGATTATTTTTCCAGCATGGAAACAGGCGCTCTCCTCGGAAGATCTAGGTGAGTTGAACGAAAAGTTTGAAGACATAGAGCATCAGCAGTTAGGCGAAGATGGATTTGAGAAGGCGGTACGTGAAATCAGCAAAATTGAAACTGAACTCGGCCTGTCTGACTTTGCACAATTTACACCATCGTCTCCACCTTCCAGGTGAGTAAGCGACAGAATCGGTAGGGTAGAGAGAATATCTGTCCCACACCTGATATTAAAGGCTTCACATTTATTCGAAGCTGTTTTTCTATTGTCCAAATATGCCTTAATATCATATTACTGGATTTATTTCGTTTTAACCTCTATTTTTCTTGGTGTTGCAGCCTCCACCTTGGGTAATGTCAGTCTTAAAACGCCATCTTTAAGCATAGCGTCAATCTTTGTCTGATCGATCTCATTGGAAAGCGTGAATTCCCTGAAATACTTGCCAGTATCATATTCCTTTATCACTTCAGTCTCATTTTCTCCTTCAGGCGCTTCCACATCTCCTGACATGGTTAAGACATTCTTATTGAGACCGATGGTCAGATTTTCCGACTTAACTCCAGGCATATCGGCAAGCAATGTCAGATCCTTCTCCGTCTCGAATATGTCTACTGCCGGTGTAAAGACAATCCCTGGCTTTGTCTGTTCCGCGGCTGTGCTTAATGCCATCTTTTCCTTTGTTTGCAATGCTTTGCTTTCAGTTTGGGCCATATTAATACCCCCCCTTTCATTATGATGATTTGACAATGACCTGTTTTTGTTTTGCGGTCTCCGCTTTCAGCATGACAATGAAAAGCCGTCCATCAACACATTTTGCCTCCACCTTTGCCGTGTTGATCTGTGCTGGCAGATTCAGGATCCTACTGAATTTCCCTGCCTCCCGCTCCCGCCTGTGATACTTGACATCTCCCTTTTCCTCGAAAATCTTCCTCTCCCCTGATATGGACAGGGACTCGCCTGTTACCGATATATCCAGGTCCTCAGATTTGATCCCAGGAAGTTCTGCGCGGACATAATAGTTATCCTTATCTTCCGTCACATTCATCAACGGGAACACACCTGCGGAAGGCCCTTTTAACGGTCCTCCCAAAACCCCTTCGTTAAGCAAATCCAACTGCCTTTTCAATCTTTCGAGCTCTCCAAAAGGAGTTCTCCAATAAAAGTCAGGCCAATTACTTACTCTTCTAAATATCATAATCTTTACCTCCTCTTAATATTTGAGTCATCACCGCCTGTGAAGCCGGCGGCTTTACAAATCCCAGAAAGGCATTGTTACCGGCACCCCTTAAGAGGTTATTTGAGTTTCTGAGTGTTTAGAATCCATTTTGAGAGATTTAATAGAGGCTTCCCGCTATGCCGTTATTAGCACTGGTGCATTCCTTTGTCGTCCCGGGTTTTATTTGAAGGAGACCAGTAGAAAAGATGCACGTACATCCGAGAAGCCTTTAATTAAATTCCAATACAAATCATCTGGTATGCGATATTTTTGTATCTAGTTTATCGAAGTACTATACGCCAATAAATACCGTAAACACCCCATTTTTGGGTTTAAACAACAGTAGCTTGATAACAGCGTATCGATGCAGAAAATAATCGATCTACTCTTCTTCTTTTGACCCTAAAACAAATAAATAATATTCTAATTTGTTGATCATGTATAAAATTTTCCTCTCTATTCTGATGCCAATTGGAAATGGCCTCAGTGTGTGGAACAGCTGATACACGGATCATATGATCTTATTAACATTTCACATAATTGTCTGAGATTGTCATTTTTCCTGTCAGGATTACTCTGTACCAGTTCTTCCAGGTCGTGCTGGATATTGGCATGATTCTGATTAGTAGGTATCACGCAATTTGCCTTGACTATATGGCCGGAGCCGTCATAGATGTAGTCATGAATAAGCAGACCACGCGGCGCCTCCACTGCACCGATACCTCGACCGGCATGGGCTTCTACTGGGAAATTTTCTTCAGCAATCCCATTTTCCAAGAGTTGGTTCACAATATTCCGGGCTTCTTCAACCTCATGAACAGTCTCTACTATCTGAGCCAGGGTATTATCGAATGGATTACAGCAAACCGGATGGATACCCAGCTCTTCAGCTGCTTGAATAGCCAGTGGGTTAAGTTGCATATGGTTTATATTTATCCTGGATAAAGATCCGACTGCATATGACTCTCTCGCATGCCTGGCAAACTTGGCTGTTGAATGCGGGATACAATACTCATTAGTAATATCCATGTATTGGTCCAGTTCAGCAGTCCCCGTGTCTGTTGAGTATATAGAGCCTCGGATAAGAGCATATTCATCCGGATGAGTGAGCGCAATATATTCGGTCTCTCTGGTGAACTGTGGAATTCTTAACTTTTTATAAAACTTAACCGTAGCTTCCAGGTCCGGTAATGCCTCGGTCAGGCGATTTTTCAAATAGAGTAAAATCTGCTCATCGGGAAGCAGCCCGAAACCCCCAACCCTCGGGGCCTGCGGATGTATTGCTCTTCCTCCTACAAGTTCTTTAATATCGTTACCCAGTTTCTTTAGGCGTAGTCCGGTCAATACCAGGTCCTTGTCGGTTTCCATTAGAGGGAAGATACTGCCGACACCAAGGAAGTCAGGACATACCAATATGTATACATGAAGCATATGACTTTCAATCATCTCGCCGACATATAGCAGTTTTCGAAGCAGCATTGTCTGCTCTGAAACACGAATGCCAAAAGCCGCTTCTGTAGCTGCAAGAGATGCAAATTGATGAGACACCGAACAAATGCCACAGATGCGTGAGGCGAGGACATGAGCATCATGCCAGGGCCTGCCTTTCAGCATCAATTCGAAAAAACGGGGTGACTCGGTGATCTCCCATCTTACTTCTGGAGTTTTTCCTTCAGAGGTTCTCAGCGCCAGATGACCGTGACCTTCCACCCTGGTTATTTTGTTAGCTTGTATTTTGATTTTTCTAGTCGCCACATACTTTCCTGACATGCATTAAACAAATCAAATTTCTTAATGACATCATCCTCTGAGAGCCCTGCCTGTTCCAGTATAAGTTTTTCGGCATTTATGTTAGGTTTATCAACAAGGCCACGGCAGCCCCAGCAGGTAGCTCCTCCAGTAACACAGGTAGCCTCGCAGCCCCCGCGAGTTAACGGTCCAAGACAGGTTATACCCTTATCAAAGACACAGACGTTCCCCGCTGTTTTACATTCAGCGCAGACGGGATCATTAAATTGATATGGAATTTGCCCGGACAGAATCTCCCTGACAACCCTTATGAATTCCTTTTTAACAATAGGACAACCGGGGATATAAAATTCAACAGGTATTACAGCGCTTATCGGCCTTGCAGAAATAGTATCAAAATACTCTGCATTTTTTCCGTATTCACTTCTTAACACCTCATCCATAGGATAATAGTTTTTAAGGCAGTTAACCCCGCCAAGACAGGCGCACGCTCCGATGGGTATCACCATCTTGGCCCTTTTTCTGATGTCCCTCAGCGCCGATATTTCAGATCGTCTTGAGCAAGCACCATCAATGAAGGCGATATCGTAATAGTCTGCGCTTTCTGACATTGCCTCCCTGAATTCCACAATATCCAGGGCAGACAACAGGTCAGACAGTTCCTCCCCGCAATTGAGTATCTGCAATTCACAACCTTCGCAACAGGTAAAATCGAAAACTGCGACCCTTGGTTTCACAGCTCGACCTCATTAAGTCTGGCAAGCTTGGCATAATTGAAAACCGGCCCTTCCAGACATACATATATGTTATCGATCTGGCAATGGCCGCATAGGCCTATGCCGCATTTCATCCTTCGCTCCATCGACAGCAGGATATGCTCCTTTGCTATGCCTTTTCTTAAACACTCGGCAACTACATATCGGTACATGACCGGTGGACCGACCACAAGGGCGCTGGTTCGATCAGGATGGATTTCAATGCCGGCAAATAACGTAGTGATGACCCCTATACCCCCCTCCCAGGTTATGTTAATGGGACAGCGGTCTACTGATTCCCTAACCATGAAATCATCACGCCTACGCCATTCCTTGAGTTCTCTACGGAAGAGTTGTTCCACCGGCTGGCGGCACCCGTAAAGCAGTATGATTTTACCGAACAGATGTCGCCTGTCTACAGCATATTGTATAACAGATCTAAGCGGGCAAAGCCCTATTCCACCGGCGACAA
>Ga0105099_10002064_pt1 | contig 12139 bp, 8 predicted proteins | sample PPLLak3cmMay2015_2_FD_79138 | JGI IMG/M metagenome (GOLD analysis project Ga0105099, IMG submission 79138) | Freshwater sediment microbial communities from Prairie Pothole Lake near Jamestown, North Dakota, USA - PPLs Lake P8 Core (1) Depth... | ecosystem: Environmental > Aquatic > Freshwater >...
CGCCTGGATGCTGCAGCCGGACAACCTGGCCGAGTTTCTGGCGGGGCTAACCGATGGCGAGGCGCAAGCCCTGACGGCATTGCGCCGGCATGCCGGGCGCATGCCGTTGGCCGAAGCCGAGCGCAGCTTCGGTGACTGGCGGCGGATGGGCGCCGCTCGGCGCGACCGCCTCCAACCCCATCGCAACCCATCGGGCCCACTGGAGGCGCTGGGCTGCTCCGGTCTGATCGGCCGCGCCTTTGCCGACTCCCCCAGCGGAGCGCAGGAATTCGTCTTCCTGCCCAGCGATCTACTGCCCCGGCTGCCTGCCCTCCCCGCCGAGCCTCTTACCCTTGCCCCGGCCGCCGAGCCCGGGCTGGTGCTGCACGCCACTACATCCTCGGCCGAAGACTGCGTGACCCTGCTGGCCGCCCTACGCCGGCGCGGGCTGCGCAGCCTGGATCAGGCGGCTGCCTGGTGTGATCCGATTCGGCCGTTTCTCCTGTGCCCCGAAGCCGCCCCGCTGCTCATCAGCCTCATGCTGGAAGCCGGCGCGGTGGGGGGTGCGCCGCACCGCCCACAGACGGAACAGACCGGCCCGTACCTGCAAGCGCTGCACGAGGATCCACAGCGGCCGCTGGCCGACTGGAGGTCGTCCAGACGGTGGGCTGACCTCAGCCAGGTGCCCAGCCTCGCCTGCGAGACGCAAGCCTGGCCGGGCGATCCATTGCCGACCCGTCAGGCGCTGCTGGAGGTTCTCGACCGGCTGCCGCGCGGCGTATGGTTCGACCTGACGGCCTTCGTCCAGGCAGTACGCGATGAGCGTCCTGGATTTCAGCGGACGGCGGGCGAATTCGATGCCTGGTACTTGCGCCACCGGCAGACCGGGCAATTCCTGCGCGGCTTCGAGCACTGGGACGACGTCGAAGGCGCCTTGGTCCGATTCGTGGTGTGCGGCCCGCTCCACTGGCTGGGGGGAGCCGACTTGGGCTGCGCTGCAACCGGCGCTTCGCCGGACTGCTTCCGCCTATGCACCTCTTCGGCTGCACCTCACGTCTCGGCCGCGCACATCAACCCGGAAGGATCGATCGAGGCCCCCTTCGGCATGCCGCCCGCCCAGCGCTATCAGCTGGCGCGTTTCTGCGATTGGGAGGCACGCGGCCCGACGGGTTTCACCTATCGACTGACTCCCTCCGCCTTGCGCCTGGCCCACGCGCAGGGGCTGCGTCCGCCGCAGATCGTTGCCCTGCTCGAGTCAGCCGCTGGACAGCCGCTGGCGGCTCACTTACAGCAGGCGCTGCTCCACGCAGAGGCCAGCACCTCCTCGCCCCGTGTCGAGGAGGAGCTGGTGCTGCACCTCCCGGACACGCGCCAGCTTGAGGCGCTGCTGAGCGCTAAGAGCACAGCCAGGATGTTGGGCGATCGGGTTGGGAAGGATGCGATTGTGATTCGCCCCGGCGAGTGGAGCCGCCTGCGGGCGGCTGCCGCCCGGATGGGCATCCTGATCGACAGCCCGCGACCGAAACCGGCTGGCCGGCGTCGAGGCTGAGGCCGCTCAGCCACTCGCCACAGCCGTGCCCTAGCCTGGCAGTGCCTTCTGCAACGCGTCCTCCAGTTCTTCGATGGTCACCGGCTTGAAGACGAAGGCATTGGCACCTAGCGCCAGGGCCCGATCAACCTGGGTGTCGGCAGTTTCGGAGGACAGCATCACCACCGGCAGGCCGGCCAGTTCGGGGCGCTGCCGAACGAACTCAAGGAAATCAATCCCGCTGACCTCGGGCATGTTGATATCGAGCACGATCACATCCGGCTTGCGTCCGGCAAGCAGGGCGCGAGCCGCCGCCCTGGCCTCCCGAAAGACCTCGACCTGGAAATCCAGTAGCCGCAGCATCAGCTGCACGGCATGGCTCATCTCATCGTCGTCGTCGACGATCCAGGCCTGTGTCATCGGCACCCTTCCTCTGCGGCGGCCGTCGCCCTCAGTCTCGCGCTCCCGATTCTGCCACACCTCGAGAGATCGGCGAGCGGCTATAACCCGGCCTTGACCCGCTCAGCCGCCTCGCGCGTCATGCCCGGCACGGCCGCCAGCGCCTCGACGTCGGCTGCCCGGATCCGCTCCAGGTCGCCGTAGGCCCGCAGCAGCGCCTTACGCCGCACCGGGCCAATGCCGTCGATCGCTTCGAGTTGCGACGCCAGGCTGAGCCGGCGGTGCTGGGTTCGCTGCTGCCCGAGGGCGAAGCGGTGCGCCTCATCCCGAATGCGCTGCACCAGGTACAGGCCTTCGGACTTGCGCGGCAGCACCAGCGGATCCGGCCGGCCCGGCAAGTACAGCTCCTCGTTGCCTTTGGCCAGCCCAGCCAGCGGGATCTTCCCTTCGAGGCCATGGGCGGCAAGCACCTGGCGGGCACGGCCCAGCTGGCCCTTGCCCCCATCAATCAGGAGGAGGTCGGGCAGCGAACCGAAGGCCCGGTCGAGCTTACCCCCTGGCGCCTCGGCCCGCGCCAGCGAATCCTGCCAGCGCCGGAAACGGCGCGCCAGCACTTCCTCCATCGAGGCGAAATCATCCTGTCCGGTGACGGACTTGATGGTGAAGCGCCGGTATAGATTGCGGCTCGGCGCTCCTTGCTCGAAGACCACCATCGATCCCGCCGCCGCCGTGCCCTGCAGGTTGGAGATGTCATACCCTTCGATGCGATTGGGCGGCGTGCCCAGCCCAAGCTCGGTCTGCAGTTCTGCCAGCGCCTGAACGTGACGGCTGCGGTCGGCGGCCCAGCGCGCCCGCAGCATCGCCAGCGTCTCGGCAGCATTCTCTGCCGCCATCTGCACCAGTTCGCTCTTCACCCCGCGCCGCGGCACAACTAACTGCACCTTCTGCCCTCCGCGTCGGCTGCGCAGCCACTCCTCGATGATCGCCGCCTCCTCGATCTCGGCGGGCAGCAGCAATCGTTCCGGCACATAGGCCGCTTCGGTGTAGAACTGCTTGACGAAGGACTCGACCACTTCGTGATCCTCGGCCTGGTTTGCCCCCTCGAGCACGAAGTACTCGCGCCCGATCAGCTTACCGCCGCGCACGAAGAACACCTGTACACAGGCGTCGTGCTCATCGCGGGCAAAGGCGATCACGTCCGAATCGATCTTCTCCTGCGAGACCACCTTCTGCGTCTCGACCACGCGCTCGATAGCGTGGAGTTGATCCCGGATCGCCGCCGCCCGCTCATATGCCAGGGCCTCGGAGGCCCGCCTCATCTCCGCCTGCAGACGCTCCACCACGCTCTCAGTATTGCCCTGCAGGAAACGGCACAGATCGGCGATCATCTGGCGATATCCTTCACGATCGACGGCCCCGATGCAGGGTCCCTGGCACAACCGGATGTCGAAGTACAGGCACGCCCGCAGGTCGTTGCCGGTGATTTCACGATCGCAGGTCAGGTAGGGAAAGATCTTGCGCAGCACATCCAGCGTCTGATGGACCGCCCAGACGCTGGTGTACGGCCCAAAGTAGCGGCTGCCGTCCTGCTCCATGCGTCGCGTCAGCGTGACCTTGGGAAACGCCTCCCCCCAGTGGACCTTGATGTACGGATACCGCTTGTCATCCTTCAGACGGACGTTGTACTTGGGACGATGACGCTTGATCAGCGTCATCTCGAGGATCAGCGCCTCCAGCTCAGAGCCGACGACGATCCATTCGACGTCACGGACATGACTCACCAGTTCAAGCGTTCGCGGGTGCAAGCCTTCGCTGCTTTGGAAGTAAGACCGGACGCGGCTGCGCAGATTGACGGCCTTGCCGACATAGATCACCTTGCCGGCTTCGTCCTTCATCAAATAGCAGCCGGCTTTGGCGGGGATGCCTTCCAGCATAGGTGCGAGCGCGGGGTGGGCGGTCACGGCGCCGGCGATTCTAGCATACGGCACCCGACCGCCGGCGAGCGGGCTGTATAATCCGCCTAGCATGAGCAAGCACATCGTTGCAATCCTTGTCTTTGTCGCGCTAAGCGCCGCCTGCGTTCCGAGCGCCGCCACCGAACCGGCACCCGCACCCGCCACGCCAACGCGGGCAGTGGCGCCGTTCCTCACCCCGGAACCGACGCCGCAGGCCCCGCAGCGGCGCCTGACCGTGTGGCTCGCACCGGGATTCGCCCCATCGCCCGACACGGCGGCCGGTCAGTTGCTCGCCGAGCGCCTGGCAGCCTTCGAAGCTGCGCATCCCGGCCTGACCCTGCACACGCGGGTCAAGGCCCGCAGCGGTCCGGCGGGGCTGCTCGAAACCCTGACCGCCGCCTTCTTTGTCGCGCCGAACTCGCTGCCCGACCTGGTCACCCTGGATCGGGAAGCGCTGCATGCCGCCGCAGTCAAGTCGATGATCGTCCCGCTCGAGACCGTCCGCCTCGCACCCGCCTCTCCCGAGTGGAGTGAGCACGCCGTGCTCGCCTCGCAGGTCGATGGGATGCCCTTCGGCTTGCCGTTGGCCAGTGAGGCAGATGTGCTCGCCTACCGCGCCGACATCTATGGGTCCGCGCCGGATGACTGGAGTCAGTTGCTAAATGGACCGCGGCCCTTCGTCTTTCCTGCCAATGACCCATCGGCGGGATTCACCCTGGGCCAGTATCTGGCCCTCGGCGGCACCTTGACCGACGCCAGCGGCCGGCCCAACCTGGCGATCAGGCCCCTCACCGATGTACTGGCCTACTACGATGCCCTGCACGATTCCGGTGTCCTGCCGCTCTCCTCGACCCAGATGACGAGTACGCTGGAGAGTTGGGCCGCGGTGCGTGACGGTCGCGCCGCATCAGCCACCGCCCCGCTGAGCGCAGCCATGCCCTCCCTGGACAACCAGCGCCTGGCCGCCGCGCCGGTTCCCAGCCGCAGCGTTCCGGGGACGACACTGCTGAGACCCTGGAATTGGTCTATCGTTACGCGTGACCCGTCGCAGCAGCGGCTTGCGTCGCAGTTGATGGATTGGCTCTCGCAGCCTGAGTTCCTCGGACCCTGGACGCATGCCCTGGGCCTGCTCCCGCCGACGCCCGAAGCGTTGCAGGCATGGCCCGACGCGGAGGACGCCGGGCTCGCCGCCTCCCTGCTGGCCGCGGCCCAGCTAGCACCTGAACCCGACCTGCTGGCGATCCTGGGCCCGGTGCTTCAGCAGGCTACGCTCGCCGTGATCAGCGGACGCGAGTCTCCGCAAGATGCAGCCGCCGCCGCCATCGAGGCCATACGCAGTCCCTGATGTCCCCACCCGAGACGCGCGCCCAGGGCTTGAACGAGGGGTGCAGCCCGCGTGGCCGCTGAGCCACTGCAGCTCCAATCGGCGCAACATCTGTCCGAGATTGCCTGGGCGTTCCGCCAGGCCGTCGACCCCGCACTGGCCGTGCACCGCGTGCTGCGCCTGCTGCCGGAGGAGCTGCAGATCGCGGATCATCGGATCCCTCTGGCAGACGGGGCGCGGGTGTATCTGGCCGCGATCGGCAAGGCAGCCCCTGGCATGGCACAGGCGGCTGCCGCCGTGCTCGGCCCTCGCCTGACCCAGGGCGTGGTCACTGTGCCGCTCGGCCTTCGAGTTGATCCCTCCCCTCGCCTGATGCATGTGGTTGCCGGACATCCGCTGCCGGATGAGGGCAGCCTGGCCGCCGGTCAGGCGCTGCGGCGGATGCTGCAAGGCGCCCGGCCCGACGACGTGCTGCTGGCGCTCGTCAGCGGCGGAGGATCCGCCATGCTCGAGATCCCCGCCGAGGGGATCAACCTGGACCAATTGCGCGCCGTCAACGACCTGCTGATCCGATCCGGCGCGACGATCCATGAGATCAACACCGTCCGCCAGTCACTCTCGGTGGTCAAGGGCGGCGGTCTGGCTGCCCTGGCCGCTCCGGCGCGGACGGTCGGCCTGCTCCTATCGGATGTGGTCGGCGACTGCCCCGAATCCATCGCCTCCGGGCCCACCGTGCCGGTGCCCAGTCGGCGCGCCTCCGCCCGGGATGTTATTGAGTGCTACCGGCTGGAGCCGTTGCTCCCGCCGGCGGTGCTGCAGGCGCTCCGCGCCCCCTCACCGACTGTGCTCACAGCCACCCCGCTGAACGTTCTGGTGGCGACCAATCGCCTCGGCCTTCAAGCGGCTGCACTCGCTGCGGGCCGGCTCGGATTTGCGGTGCAACTGTTTCCCGAGCCGATGCAGGGGGAGACGCACCAGGTGGCACGTGCGTTCGCCCTTGCCCTGCGTCGGGCCCAGCCGCCTGCCTGCTTGCTGCTCGGTGGCGAGACCACCCTCGAGGTCCGGGGCGGGGGACGCGGCGGGCGCAACCAATCCTTCGCCCTGGCGGCGGCTATCGAGCTGCAGGGCGCTGCCCACACGCTGCTGGCGGCCATCGCCAGCGATGGCGTCGATGGACCCACCGATGCGGCGGGCGCCGTCGTCGACGGTCAGACGGTCTCCCGTCTTCAGCGACAAGGCGCTGACCCGCGGGATCACCTGCACCGCCGCGACGCCTATCCAGCCCTGCAAGCGGCCGGAGCGCTGATCTTCGGCGGGCCCACCGGCACCAACGTCGGCGACTTCGTGATCGGCTTGGGCTACGCCGCCTGAAGCGGGCTCGCGTTGACCGGCTCACCCGGCGAGGGTAGAATTCCGCCCCGCCACAGTTACGCTACGAAGAGGACCCATGACGATACACTTCGGCACCGATGGTTGGCGGGGTGTGATCTCCGACACCTTCACCTTCTCCAACCTGCGTCAGGTTATCCAGGCCATTTCCGACGCCATCACCTCCGGCGAGTGGCTCAACGGAGAGATCAACGGCATCCACCCCGATGCGCACCGGATGGTGGTCGGCTTTGACACGCGTTTCCTGTCCGACCGCTACGCAGTGGAAGCCTCGCGAGTGCTGGCGGCCAACGGCTACCGGGTGCACCTGACCTCGGCCGATGTGCCCACCCCGGCGCTCTCGCTGGCGGTGCGCCAGATCGGCGCGGTTGGCGGCGTGATGATCACCGCCTCGCACAACGCACCCCGCTACAACGGCGTCAAGCTCAAGACCGCCTACGGTGGATCGGCCTCACCCGAGCAGTGCCGCCGGGTCGAGGTGTACCTTAACGACAACGAGAACCTCGGCCGCGGCCCCAACCTGATGGACTATGAGCAGGCGCGCTCGGGCGGCCTGATCGAGCGCTTCAATCCGACGCCGGCCTACTACGCCCACCTGCGCACGCTGATCAATTTCGACGCCATCGCCGACAACCCACAGCTGGTGGTGGTCGACTCGATGTTCGGCTCGGGACGCGGGCAGATCAAGGGCATCCTGCAGGGCACCGGCTGTGAGGTGTTCGAGATCCGGGGCGAGATGAATCCCGGATTCGGCGGCGTACATCCGGAGCCGATCGATCGCTATCTGGGCCCCTTGGCGGGAGCCATTGCTGCCGGGCACGGCCAGCTGGGCTTAGCCACCGACGGCGACGCCGACCGCATCGGCGCCATGGACCGGCGCGGAGCCTACGTCGATCCGCACCGTATCCTAGCCCTGGCCGCGCGCTATCTCATCGAGCAGCGCGGCTGGCGCGGTAAGCTGGTCAAGACCGTGTCGACGACCCAGATGATCAACCGCCTGGGGGAGAAGTACGGACTCGAGGTCGTCGAAACCCCGGTAGGCTTCAACCACATCGCCGACTGGATGCTGAAGTCCGACGTTCTGATCGGCGGCGAGGAGTCTGGCGGCATTTCGTTCAAGGGACATATCCCGGAGGGAGACGGCATCCTGATGGGCCTGCTCTTGGTCGAGATGGTGGCCGTCAGCCGCCTCCCACTGGATGAGATGATCAGCCAACTGCTCGAGGAGTTCGGCCCCTCGCACTACCGGCGCCTCGATCTGCGCCTGAGCCACCCGATCCCCAAGGCGCGCATGGTGGAGCAGCTGGTGGATCAAGCTCCAGCAACGATCGGCGGCATGCAGGTCAGTCAGGTGTCCGCCACCGATGGCGTCAAGTACATGCTGGCCGACGATTCGTGGCTGCTGATCCGCCCATCCGGAACGGAACCGGTGCTGCGCATTTACGCCGAGGCGCGCCAGCCGGGGATGGTCGAGGCGCTGCTCGAGCACGGGAAATCCGTCGCCGAGACGCGCGGCTAGCCCATCCCGACGCGGGGCCAATCCCGCACCTTCAGTCTGAGCAGAATCTGCTTGCGGGAACCGGCATCAGGCTTGCCGTCAGGCGCCCGGCGAGCCGCTATTCGGCCGGTCCTTCGTCGCTGCGCGGCGCGCCCAGCAGCTTGTAGCCCCGTCCGCGCACGGTCACCAGGTAGCGGGGATTGGCCGGGTCACCCTCGATCTTGCTGCGCAGCCGGGAGACCAGCTTCTCGACGCGGGCGTCATCGACCTCGTCGAGGAAGTTCTCTCCCCACACCCGGGTGACGATCAGGTACTTGTCGGTCAGCTTGTCGCGACGCTCGTCGAGCAGCTGCAGCAGCTTGAACTCGAGATCGGTCAGCAGCGGCACACGCACGCCATTGACCGAAACCTCGCCGGCGTCGGGATCGATGCGGATCCCGGCAGCCCCATCTGTGCCGCGACCCCGCAAGCGGATGAAGGCCGCCAGCAGTTCGGAGCGCAGCCTGCCTGCCTCGAGCAGGCCGAGCTCAGCCATTTCCAGCGTAACCGGGAGTCCGGCGGTGAGGGCGCCTTCGGCCGCACGCGCCGTCAGGTCAGCCTGTTCCGGCGGAGAGAGTTGATTCCAGATCTTCAAGCACTCCGCGCGCGCCGCCGGATGACGGATCACGTGTTCCGCCGGTGGACGGCCGTCGGGGATCTGCTCGTCCGCCAGGGCCAGGCCGGCAGCGATCAACATCCCGGGATGTCCGCCCGAGATCTGCCAGGCCAGCCGCTCGGCCTGGGCCAGCAGGCCGGGCAGCTTCAAGCCGGCCAGCAGCGCCATGCCTTCAGCTTCCGTCAAGGGCTGCATGACATAGGTCGAGCGCGCGAACATCTCGGCAAACTCGTCCTCCAGCACCGTCCCGCGCAGCTGCGACAGGCTGCGCAACGTCGCGGTCACGAACATCAGCTGCTGGGGGAAGCGATCGCGCAGGGCGCGCAGGTTGAGCAGGGCTCGGTCGTCCAGCGCCAGGTACAACTCATCAAACTCGTCGATCAACAGGCACAGATCCTTTGCCAGGCCGGCGCACACCTCGGTCAGGGCCAGATTGAACGACAGGGAGGCCTGGAAGGCGGTCTCGGCCTCGGTCACCGAGAAATGGAAGTCGCGCACCGAGGCAGTCAGCTCAGCCGGGCCGATCGGCGTCAGGTAATCCAGCAGCGAGCGCAACACGATCTCGTAGAACGCCTGGGCGGTGATGGCTACCGCCCGGTTGCAGTCGACGAACACGAGCGCAGCCTCGCGACCGGCGGCTGCCCGATAGAGCTCGGCGGCCTTCGGTCCCGCCAGCGACTGCATCAGGGTCGTCTTGCCCGTGTTGCTCAGGCCAGTGACCGCCACACAACTTCCGCTGGCGAGGTCATGCAGGATCTCTTGCGACAGGGAGGCGAAGGACAGCTCAGGCACGCCATGATCTCCCAACATACAGGCAGGGCCTGACGGCGTCAGGCCCTGCCCGAAAGGATACCAGCCATTGGCCGCACCAGGTCCGTGCGGCTACACAACCGTTCGGGTGCGCATCCGGCGGGCGAGGAAGATCACCACCGCCAGGGCACCGCCCATCACGAGCAGGCCCGGCAAGCCGACTTCATCGGCAAAACCGGTGGAGGGCAACGCCGTCGGGGTGGCGGTCGCCTGCAGCGCGCTCAACGTAGCCTGCGCCGCCGCCGTGGCCAGGGCCGGGTCAACCGTGGCCTGGGCTACCACCGGCGTGTTGCTAGCCACCGCCACCACTGCCGTGGGCGTGATTGTCGCCGTCGGCGTGCGGCTTGGCGGCGGCTGGGTGGGCACCTGGGTCGGCCGGGCGGCGGCCGCCGTCTGCGTGAAGGAGGCGGACACGCGCGTGTTCTCGAGCACGATCTGCGTCGCCTCGGCCTCGGCGTTCTGCCGCTGGCTTGGGGCGAGCACCAGGGCGTACACGCCCAGGCACACCATGCTCAGCACGAGCAGCGCGCCGATGCCCCCGACGGCGACGATGAACGTCCGGTTCGAGCTTTCCTCCTCGGGCGGAGGTGCACCAATCTCAAAGTCGTCAGTCATCGTCGCCTCTCCTTGCTCCGTCAGCCACTCTACGGATTCTCGTTACAGCAAGACGTCCAGATTCGCCAGCGGGACGCTGCGGGTGCCGATCCCCTCCAGCTCCACCAAAGCGCTGCGCGCCAGCAGCCCGCTCGGATAGTCTACTGCCTTCGCCGGCAATTCACGAATGGAGCCAACCGCTCCGGCATGCGGCGGCCTGACCACGCGCACCCGCGTCCCCGGTGTCAGGGTCACCACTTCCTCGGGCAGGTCGGTCTTGCGTCCGGCTGGAAGCGGAATGATGAGCTCCGGCCGCTGCTGGCTGAAGTTGTCACCCATGCGGCCGTCGATGGCCGCTTCCCGGCCGGCGTTGGTCGTCAACAGCGCGTAGGCGGCATTGTTCATCGGGATCTCGCCAAAGCCCTCGGTCAGCACGACCGGGAACTGCATGCGCATCAACTGGGCCACCAGATCGGAGGTCGCCGAACCCACCACCAGCCCGCGCACGGTGAGCTGGGTCATCTGTTGCAGCGTGCTGGCCTGGTCGAGGATTCCCCCGGTCAGCAACGCACCGCGCAGATTGATGTCGAGCTGCTCAGAGCGGATGCGCTCGCCGGCGCCTCCGACCGTGCGCAACATGGCGAACTCCTGCCGGCCATTGCCCCAGATGCCCTGCACCAACGCCCCCGTCGTCTCCAACGTCACGCTGCGCGTCCCGTCGGTTCCGATGATCATGCCCGGAAAGCCCGCCCGCAGGCCGATCGGCTTGCCGCGCACTTCGTACAGCAGCCGACCCCGCTGGAAGGTGACGATCCTACCCACTGCCGGGGCCCGCACGGTGCGTCGGCCGACTCCGGCCGGGCCAGCGATCAGCTCGCCCGCTTCCAGGCGGTCTCCCGCCTGATGGAGCAAGTAGCGTGCCACATCCTTCTCAGGCACGCCCAATCCGCGCACGAGATCCAGGAAGACATGCGACGGCGCCAACTCCCCCTCGGCGATGACGTCGCTCGCCAGCACCTTTTCGTTCAGGCGCGCAACCACCGTCCCGGGTCCAGGCAGCTTGCGTTCCCTGCGGATCAGGCCCAGTGGAGTCACGTGCGAGACAGGCGCAACGATATCCGGCATCTCAGACGTCCGGCACCGGTGTTGCAAGAGCCGTACCAAGGCGGCTCATTCGACGGCCCCGATATCCCACAGCCACTTGTGATTTACGTCCCGCCGCCGCTCCGCATCCCGCGGCAGCACCAGCGGACGCCCGCGGGCATCCACGATCAGGCCCAGCGAGCTGCCAAACACGCGCAGCGTGCCGGCCTTGCCAGGGCCGCCGAAGCCGACGTCGAAGCCGCGTTCCGGGCGGAGCATCAGCCGCCCGTGCAACGCTGGCCCCATCGGCACCACCGCCAGCTGGCCGTAGCGGACAACCCCTTCAGTCACCTCCCCGTTGTCCCGCTCCAGCCGCAGGTGCAGGATCGGACGCCCCGACTTGGCGCGTCCCACCGGGGAGATCACCGTGCCCAGGCTGACGAAGCTGCCCGACTCCAGCACGTGGACGCTGGCCATCGGGAGCGTGCTCATGGCGGCCCCCAGGCTGGGGGCCAAGTTATACGGGTCGAGGACCATCGTCACCACGCCGGTCGGCTGCAGCGCGTCCAACAGTGCCAGCGCGGCGTAGCCCGGACGCGGCGTGCGCGACAGGACCCCGCCGCTGGCCAAGATGCGCTCCACGGGGGGCAGGAACCCACTGCGGTTGACTGCCCTGGGCCAGGAAGGCCGGCTGAGCGCCAGCGCGGCACGCATCAGCTCGCGGGCCAGTGCGAATTCCAGGTGCAGCTCATCCTTCTCGGCGGGGACGGTCCCCGGTCGAAGGCTCTTGTTGTAGATGTAGTCGCGTACCTGGCTGAGCGGCATCTCGAAGGGCAGCCAGCGCTGCACGTCTTCCAGATCGGCATGCCGCAGCAGCCCGGGCAGCGAGCTACCCAACCCCAGGTCGGCGCGCACGGTCATGTGA
>Ga0105099_10002066_pt1 | contig 12130 bp, 12 predicted proteins | sample PPLLak3cmMay2015_2_FD_79138 | JGI IMG/M metagenome (GOLD analysis project Ga0105099, IMG submission 79138) | Freshwater sediment microbial communities from Prairie Pothole Lake near Jamestown, North Dakota, USA - PPLs Lake P8 Core (1) Depth... | ecosystem: Environmental > Aquatic > Freshwater >...
CTCTATAATCCGTTTACGCTTCCGTGGATAGAAACCACTCATAAAATAATCGTTACTACGCGATAATTGATTGAAAAAAGTAGGCAATGTTAGGGCAATTACTTTGGTGAAAATTCAGGTTAGGGACGGTGGCTAAATATCTAAATAACTATTTTCCTAATCTTCGTATCGTATCCGTTCCGTGAACCAATTTTACCAAGAAGGGATTTCTGAACGATAGTAAAGCATCAGGAACAAAGAGCGGCATATCATCCCAGGAGGAACTGATGCGGCGAGTACGGTTCAGGAGGAAGGGCGAGATAGAAAAGTATTTGGGGGATTTCAGACGGAGCGGAGCAAATTCTTTTTAAGGATTTTCTTGTGTATCGTTAACCTTTCGTGCAAATCAATCGGCACACTGCCAGGAGGATATTTTGTTCATCAGGGCTGAGGAAGGCCATCAGGATCAGGCATGGTGGGCTTGTTTTCTTTTTTCAGTCCGGTATTTAATACCGAGTTTGCGGCAACCTTCACGGGCTTTTTCGTGAATATATTTCACTCGTTCCTTTTCAGGTACCGCTTCGAGTTCTTTTGAAAGTGCTTCTCTCCATTCCCAGACCTCTTCAACAGCTTTTCCAAAGTTCATAGTTTTGCCTCATCTTCTGATGTAATAATAAATTTATGGGGCGTTGTGATATCAACCAGATGATCGTATCCGTTTTGAATGTTGATAATGTTAAACCCGTCTATCCTGCGGTCATTAACCAGGTGACGACAGTTAAAGCTGATAATATGTTTTATACTGTTTACTGTAGCAATAGCAACATGGCTGCAATCCCGATACACGTTTTGTTTTACTTCACCGCCAAATTGTGTGGAAATATATTGGCGTGTTAAAGCAGCAGCTTCCTCGTCAAATTCAAGAACAACCGGTTGCGCCCGGTTAATGTGCGCAGAAAGTTTATTTTGCCGCTCTACATCTTTTGTCGCAAGAATTTCATCAACGACCACATCAGATATGTAGGCTTCGTAATGACCCGCATGTATAGATCTGAAAAACTGTTCTGCGGTCTCTCGCCAATCCTGCCGGTCGGAATGCTCGAGTTGGTTCCAAACGGATGTTTCAATATATAGTTTTTTTTTCATATGTTTTTACTCACTTATCAATATACTTCATTTTATATTAAAAACAACTATTTTTTAATATCTTGAGACGGTGACTATATATCTGAATAACGATATTGGATTTAAGGAAGTTTGCTTTTTTCCATTCAATGGGAGGTATCCGTTCCGTGAATCCATATTTTCAGGAAGGGATTTCTGTGCGATATTAAAGCATCAGGATAAAAGAGCAGCATATCATCCCAACCCAGACAAGCTGGATCAAAATTCTTTCAAACAACTGGTAGTTAATTTATTAACCCCAGTTGTTGCCCTTTAGGGAACCTTTTACACAGAACAAAAGGAGACTAAAGCCTTCACGAAATAATTTTCTGCATCGAAGTACCCTTCAGGGTGAAAAATGTCAGAAAATAATTTCTAAGGTTCTAAGGAGGAACTGATGCGGCGAGTTCTGTTCAGGAGGAAGGGCGAGATAGAAAAGTATTTTGGGGATTTCAGGAGGAGCGGATTATCAGCAACACTCTTTTACCAGAAAAACAACCTACCCACATCGACCTTTTCCAATTGGCTGAAACGCGGGAAAGAATGGCGAGAAAAGCAGCCGTCATTTGCCCGGCTAATCTGTCACCGAAGGAGACGCTACACTACGAGGTTGTACGGAAAGATATAAGGATACGTATGCTGTTGGCTGTTGAAGAGTCGGACACTCACTCAGTTTACGCGATAATGCTCTGTATAACGACAATACAATTGTCGTGAAAGGCATAAAGAGTCTGGAATATTCCGTATATGATAAAAAATCTCCGACCGGCAGGCAGCTTATACTCTGGGAGGCTGTTTTAGTCAACGGATGCTGGGTCGGCGGTGCAAAAGAGGTGTTCGCGAGATAGAATGCCACCTTGTGATGGAGACAGTAAAATTCAGGACTCCTGATTTCCACAAAAAACAGAAACACCCGCAATCAATAAAAGCAACCGATCGCAAAACAGGCAACACCGGTAACCGTTTGTTAAAAAAGAGCGGTTGCGGAGTTTCGGGCCGGTGAAAAAGATAAATCCTTTTCAGATAAATCTGTTTATGCTCGTGTCAACTGCCGATATTTAATTCGATGCGGAATTTCAGCGGCCGCACCGAGGCGCTGCTTCTTGCTCTCCTCGTATTCGGAATAATTACCGTCAAACCAGACAACTTTGCTGTCGCCTTCAAAGGCGATAATATGCGTGGCTATCCTGTCAAGGAACCAGCGGTCATGGCTTATCACCACCACACAGCCCGCGAAGCTTTCAATCGCCTCCTCGAGGGCCCGCAGGGTATTGACATCGAGGTCGTTGGTCGGCTCATCAAGCAGAATTACATTCGCGCCATCTTTCAGCATACATGCAAGGTGTACCCTGTTTCTCTCGCCGCCGGATAAGGCGCCGATCAGTTTCTGCTGGTCTGTGCCGGTAAAATTAAACTTGGATACATACGCGCGGGAATGTACCTCCCGGTTACCCAGCATGATGGTGTCAGCGCCTCCGGAAATAATTTCCCAGATTGTTTTTTCGGGATCCAGAGAATCCCTGTTCTGATCAACATACGCCAGTTTAACCGTCTCACCGATTTTAAAGGTGCCGGCATCCGGCTTCTCCTGCCCGGTGAAAAGTTTGAACAGGGTCGTTTTCCCCGCTCCATTGGGGCCGATCACCCCTACAACACCGCCCGGAGGAAGCATAAATGAAAGATTCTCAAAAAGTAATCTGTCGCCGTATGCTTTCTTTACTTTTTCAGCTTCTATGACAACATTGCCAAGTCGCGGCCCGGCCGGAATAAAAATCTCCAGATCCCTGATTTTTTCATTTGTCCCCTCCTTGAGTAATTGCTCATATGAGTTGATGCGGGCTTTTGATTTTGCGTGCTGCCCTTTGGGTGACATTCTGATCCATTCCAGCTCCCGCTTCAAAGTGCGCTGGCGAGCCGTTTCCTGCTTTCCCTCCTGTTGAAGCCTGTTCTGTTTCTGCTCAAGCCATGATGAATAATTGCCTTTCCAGGGAATACCCTGACCGCGGTCAAGCTCAAGGATCCATCCAGCAACATTATCAAGAAAATACCGGTCATGGGTCACCGCAATTACCGTTCCCGCATAGCGCTTCAGATGGTGCTCAAGCCAGGCCGCAGATTCCGCGTCAAGGTGGTTTGTCGGCTCATCCAGCAGAAGAATGTCCGGTTTTTTCAATAACAGACGGCACAGGGCTACCCTGCGCCGTTCTCCGCCGGAAATGACATTGACCGGAGTGTCCGCAGGCGGGCACCGGAGAGCGTCCATTGCCATCTCGAGCCGTGAGCCAAGATCCCAGGCATCCAGCATATCGAGCCTCCCCTGAACAGCTCCCTGCCGCTCAATAAGTTTATTCATTTCATCATCAGACATAGGCTCAGCGAATTTCTCGTTTATCTGGTCGAATTCCTTAAGCAACGCCACGGTCTCAGCAACACCTTCTTCGATCACCTCCCGGACACTCTTGGTTTCCTGCAGCAGCGGCTCCTGTTCCAGGTGCCCAATAGTATACCCCGGCGCAAGAACGACCTCTCCGATGATATTGGTGTCGATACCTGCCAGAATTTTGAGAAGCGTACTTTTGCCGGATCCGTTAAGGCCAAGTACGCCGATTTTAGCGCCATAGAAGTATGAAAGATAAATATCCTTGAGAATGGTTTTCTGCCCATATACCTTACTTACACCGACCATGGAATAGATAATTTTATCCTGCTCGACAGCCATGGATCAATTCCCTTGTTAAATGTTATTACCAGCACCAACGACGGTAGAGGTATGCAAATATATATAAAAATATGAAAATGGAAATAGGGATGTTTTGAATATTGTCGTAAAATGAACAAGAAGCAGCTCCTGGAGCTATAATTCAGCTACAGAGTCTAAGTAAGTAATTAGTCATATGCCAGGCGCATTGCTTCGTTTGGCAAGACATGCTTAATTCGATCTTGCCATATATCAGACCGCCAAGTTCCTAGCTTTTCATGGGTCAAGTAATAGTTTTGGGGAATCGGATGAGTTCCAATCACCACATCCAATCCATATTTAGCGGGAATATAATGGCAAAAGGCTTCCAATCGTGGACAAGGCGGATAACCAACCACTAAACCGGTGGCTAAATGGATGACATCCGCTCCATTCTTTTTCATCTCTGCTGGGGCGTATTCTACATTTCCGCCGGGACACCCTCCGCAAGTGGTGAATCCTACAAGCTGTACTTCCTCTTCCTTGTACAAGGAAAAAGCTCCTTCTCGTTTGTGCATTGCTCGCAGACACTTCCCGCCCGAACAAGTGTGATAACGGTTACAAATTATTATTCCAATCTTCTTCATTTTTAATGACCACCTTTATTTATGTTTTATTTTGATCAACGTATGAATTCACCAATTAACGCCGCTCATCAGCCGCGAGGTTTTTACGTCGGCTGAATTAGTCTTGTTCGATGGTTCTTCTATCTATCTCCATTGTAGTAGCGTGATGGACCGCTCCAGATGGCCCAATTGCTTTCATGAAAAATAGATTGGCAGCTACAAACGGTTTCACCTCTGCCTTTTTCTGTTTTTTCTTCAATATCTCGCGGATTGGCACCGACTTCTGCCCAGAAAAGATTAGCTCCTGCGATCGCACCCAGAGTACAAGGCTCATGCGTGCAGTTACCCATTACAGATCGCGGCATTCCCAACCGGGTAACGGCCACAATCTGAGCCATACGCAATTCGCTGATTACCCCGCGTTTGGCCATTACAGTTCCAGGTATAGGGATACGTCTGGCAGCACCGCTGTATGAGGGATTGAAGGAGGCTGTGAATTCTATCATCTCAGCCAACTCCTCGTTACTATGTTCCGGTCCTACAGGTTCGATACATGTTCCGACCAAAAGACCGGCTTCCAAGAAGTTACGGATACTCTGTTTTCTTTTTTCCACTGAAAGGGCGGTGTCCTGACCTTCGCGTAAGCGAACGGCGTGATACACGCCGGAAAAACCCGCAGTCTTAAGCCTGGTCGAATTCTTAAGCGACTGGTCTCCAACGTTGGCAATCAATGTCGTTTCCTGCCTCAGGTGTTTTCTAACCTCCTCGGATATTTCTATGAAACGTTCAAACGGATACTGTGCCGTTGACATCATGAACACCGCGTTCGCGCCGTCACTCTCAAACTGGCGGGCATAGGTTACGGCCTGCTCCGGTGTAAGTTCTGTCGTCTTAGTGAATACACTATTAACCTTCGCGAATGAGCAGAATAGGCAGTCACAGGAGCATGGTGCGAGATTGATCGCGAATTGAGCATGGACTTCAGCCTTGCCGCCGGAAAGCTCTTTCGAAAGGCGGTTTGATTCAGCCATGACCAGGTACGTTTCAGCAGAATCTGGTGCCAAGCCAAGCAGATAAACAAGTTCATTCCTGGACAGCACATCGCCTGATCTCGATTTTTTTATTAGTTCTCCGCTATTCATTTTCTATAACCTTCTTTGTTTTGATTGACATCGAACGTTAAATTCACCAGCATCCAAAAATTGTCTGGTGTAATGTAAAAGTTAGGCTGCTTTTTTCTTGAGCTGTGGTTTTCGTGGGGATAATTCAACCAGTAATTTGCTGGATTTGCTCTGTCTTTTACAAATATTCTTAAATATTGCATCCGTATCGTGTTTGAATCCGGCAGCGTATTTTTCTCTGAATTCGCGTACTTCATTTACAATTGGATCTTGCCACACAGTCTAATCCTCCATACGTTCTTGAGGAGTACAAATAATCGGCGGTTCATATCCGTGCATACGACAGACAGTTTCAAGTCTCGGCCGCATCACCGCATTGGCGATGTGAGTGCAGTTCCACGTCAGCATGTATTCCATACCGTGAATCGCAGCAATAGCAATGTGATACGCATCAATCTCTGCATTTTTCGGAATAGGTCCTTGTTTATTAAATGCTTTTGCTAAAAATTTAGCCGCCTCTGTTACTTTCAATTCAGGAATACCTTTAATTGATTTGATCCGGCGTTTTGTCGCATCAGGATTTCCTTGTGAGATCTCTACGATAACAAATTCAGAAATATATAAGTCGAACTTTTTCCTGCGCTGTTCCCACCATTCTATAGTGTAATTCTGATTTGCCATCACCCGAATGTCATTAGTCGGTCTTGCTGTTAAGTAGCTGATTATGGAACTCTCAATCTAAATTGTTGGTCGCATAAAAAATACCATCTAACAATAACATTCTTTCTTTTATAATAGTATCTTGGACAATATAAATACCGCCTCCACTATTCGCCAGTGCCAAAGTCAGGCGATCCTCACTATTATTAATATAAATCTCGTTTGCATGAGTGGGAAATTCATATATCAATAAAATTCTATATGCAAATTAACGGAAACCGGGGGCTGGATTTGAGGTTTACTATTAAAAGGCAGTATGGGACAATTGAATAAGTTATTCACTTGCCGGGGTGAAATATATTTTCTGTTAAAGCAATAAAGAATTTCCGTCCCCATTCATTTTTGGTCAATGAGGCGAGTTGGGCGGGGAAGCAGGACGGCTACGCGAGGCCCGAAACTGATCGGATGTAGAGAGGGTTTCTTTACACGCCCAGCCCGCCTCCGAGAAATCAAACTTCCTATCAGTTTCCTATCAGCTTATACAATACCTTATTGAAATATTTATTATTTCCCAGCCGGAGGCGAACAATATACACTCCGCTATCAAAACCGCTCACATCAATGGTTTTAAAGCCGATGAACGGTTTATTATCATGATACATGATCCTTCCCTGCAGGTCTATAATATCTATTTCGCTACATGGAAATTTTGTAGCTACGGTTATTAAGCCTGAAGCGGGATTAGGAAAAAGAGTGCCTTCACCGCCATTATAAATATTTTCTGCTTCGTTGGTGCCCGGAATACTATGTGGGCCGTTGTATGCGGTGTGTGTGCTTACATTCGTGTAGGAATAGTTAAAACGCCTGTCAGGAGCGGATTCGCCATTGATAAAAAATTGCGAGATATCATTCAATGCCAGGGGATTATCATTCCAGTGAAAACAAAAAAAAGCTTTGTTGAGTGTCTGCCCGATGACTGCCAAAGGTACGCGTATCTCCATCTCTGCGCCATTGACTCGGTAATCACAGGCAACAGGACTTACCCAGGAACCCCCGGACCAGGCTTTGCAGGTAGTTTGCGTGCTGCTTGTAACTCCCATATTCACCACATAGTCGTATCCTTCCCATCCGGTGCTCTTGTTCATGTCCGTATCAATATACAGCAACATCCAGTTGGAACTGGTGTGTGCCGTAAGATCAACGGCTGTTTTTACATAGAAAAAGACGTAGCTTCCATCAAATGCCACGCGTGACTCAATGATATCATTGCGACCGGTATTGTTGACAAGCGTGACATTTGGATCATAGCCCGGAGAGTTTCTGTGTGCACAGTCGCCATTGGGATCCCAGTACACGGGGAGCACGCCGTTCCAGTCGCCGAAAGAGCCATCCATGGTGATGGTTTTCGCCGCCGAAGCGGATTGCGGGGCATTCATGCCTTTGTATTTACGGATGTTTGAAATCATCTGGTAGTAATAATTATCGGTATATCCACCTTTCATTGGTTCTATGTCGCGGTTGAATTCTGCGGTGAAAACATCCACAAAATGTGTTTTACCGTCAACAATAGGCCTGCCGGCATAGGTGCCGTTACCGCCACTCCAGAGGAAACGCTGTGCTATCCATTCATTCCACTGCGTGATCATGATAACCTGCGGATCAACGGATAATGCTCTTGACCATTGTTCGGCAAAATGCAGGCCTTCATCCGTGTTAGCGGTGAGGTAATCGCTATTGACCGTAGGTTGTGCGCCTGAGTGATAGCTTTTACCTTGTGGGTTCGCCGGGTGAAAAGCCACTGACACGGATACCTGTTCTTTATTGGATGTGCTGCCGCTCCAGCCCCAACCCTGCGGATACCAGCACAGCCAGGGCCAGTGGTTTTCATCCTTGATGGCATTAGGCTGTCCTACCCAGCATTGTTTGATGGTGAAAAAATTCTTCACCGCCGTATGCATGGCTGTATCTGTAATATCACCGAAGAGCAAAGGTTTACCTGCCCAGGAAAACCACTGATCAGGATATTTGTTCTGCGAATAAAACTGGTCGTAGAGAGTATTAGCCGTGGCACCGCTTTTACTATGAGTGAGGAAAGCAAAGTCGGGAGTGGGTATGCCTTCGCTGCGCATCTGCGCAGACACGCTGCAAAACGTGCTAACGGTTGAAAGATACGTGACTGCATTGGTTACGTCAAAAAATACAAAATCAACCTGTGCAGCGCTGAGCATATACAGATTGCGGCGGATGACCCACGGGTCTTCGGCGCGGTAGTAACCGGCTTCCGGTTCGCCCCACAAATGAAAACTGTTCTGTGGTCCCCATCCGGGATTGCTGGAACTGAGCGGATCAGAAGGATACTGCTTGAGTATTTTCGTGATATCGTAAACAGTGTTGCCGTGAGCGCCGTGCCAAATGTAATAAAAAACACCCACAATCCTGTTGCTGCGCTTGGGTCCTGTTGTGTTTGAAGAAGGAAGTGTGCGCCCCAGGGCATCCGTAGCCACCCATTGGTCGCTGTAGTATTCCGGCACCTGCGAAAATAGGCTGACGACAATCAATACATTTAGTATAATCAGGGATTTTGTTCTTTTCATAGCTTTATAATTATTTTTTATTCAACTGATTTGTAGCTTATTGCCATTCCTTTGAGAGTATCAATTCCTATTCCTATATATTTTATCGACACCATTTTTAAACCACGGTAAATCATATTTTGAATCTGCCTTTTTAATGTGTAAATTAAATGTGCCGGCTTCTTCTTCATTCGGTTTATAACGTCTAACACCGGCGTTAAGCTGCCGGGAACGGGTTTTGCCCGCGTACTATTGCCTTCGTTTAAATTCCAAGAAACCAAACAAACTAAAAAGCCGACCGTTTGCGGACAGTTACCAGTCAGCTTGAACGCCTTGTTAGACCAATTATTTTCCTAATATTTCTAAAACTATAACAATTATTGATATTATTGCGCAATAAGAATAATTGATTGCTAATCCTATTTTTGCGTTTTTAATATCCTTGAAATAATTTGTTCTTTTTAAAAGATTTAATGCTTTATGTCCAATTATTAGACCAGGGATTGCTCCAAAGAAGGTTAAAAATATTGAAGATAATCCCAAATATATTGAATATTTTGCCATTTTTTTTGCGTCAACTATTTCTTTTTCTATTTCAGCATCACTTTTTACCTCAACTCTTACTGTTTTTGCATATCCTATTATTTCCGCAATTTCTTTTGTGCAATCGCTTCCTCCTCGAAAGTTATGCAGTAAAGAAGCTAATGTTAAAAGCGGACCTGATGGAAACCCCCACCAACCAAACAACATTGTAATTAAATTGTATTTCATGCCCATCATCTTGGAACTGTCGCAAGATCTTACTATAATGGGCTTGCTTGTGCGTTTAAAACTAATTAGTATTATAGATATGACATAATCATACCTAAATATTCTAGATCCATTCTCCAGCTCTTTCTTAATAGTATCAATTTCATACTGTTGATATTGATTCATAGCATTTTCTTTTTATTGGCCAACGCCGAATTCAGTTGCGGTATGCTTTCATATTGCTAAACCGTCAACTGCAATAATGGGTTATACTATTCCTTATATACGATTTTGCCACCGTTTGGGATGCCGTTTCGTATGCATTACTGCTAAAACCGATATTGTATTTTGACAAATGATATAGAATATTCCGTAGGGAAACCGTCGGATTAATTTCCTCCGGGCGACTTTATAAATAGCAGGTGAAATTTCAGGGTCAAAGCGAATGAAATCAAGGGCTGCTTCAACTCTAAGAAGAAAATCATCGCCGAGTCCAGGGCGTTGCCGCTCATACCAGTTATATGATTCAGTCAGGTCTTTTTCGGCTTCAGGTCGTATTATAAGAGGCAGAGTCACTTGTGTCCTCGTATCCTTTTTTTTACATCTTCCCATGGAGAACCAGCATCAGGGTTTTTATGATATGCCTCCAATCTCTCATCAAGTATTTCTTTTTGCTCTTGCGTTAGTTTGACGGATTCAGGAACTTCTGAAATGGTGTCCCAAACATCTTCCACAAGTTCAATCCGCTCTGCTATACTGAGTTCCATTACGTCTGAAATTGAAATAATTCTTCTCATAGTAAGCCTCCAAAATGTTATTATCTCTTACTAATATAATCAGATTTATTTAAAAACAGTTAATTTGTCGTTTATTCATATTTTTTTTTATTATACTTATAACGATAAGATTCACCAGCACCTAATAGTTATCTGATGCAATGTTAAAGTTAGGCAATCCTTATTATTGTTATTAATATAAATCTCGTTTGTATGAGAGGGAAATTCATATATCAATAAATTCTATATGCAAATTTACGGAAACCGGTGGCTGGATTTGAGGGTTATTATTTGAAGGCAGTGCGGGATAATTGGTTAACTTAATTATAAAATGGGGACGGAGGTTTAAAAATAAGTTAAGCCTTATGCATATCACGAAAAAGGCATATATGAGTTATATAAAAAGGTGTTAAATTACTGATAAACCTCCGTCCCAAAATACTGATCATCAGAAACCTCGTATGCCAAATGGTTTTGCGCTAACGATAAATTCACCAGCATCTATTAACTGTCTGGTGCAATGCCTAAGTTAGGTTATTCTTATTATTTTAATATATATAAATCGCATTTGTATGTGAGGGATATTCAAATATCAATAAATTCTATATGCAAAATAACGGAAACCGGGGGCTGATTTGAAGGATATTGTTTGAAGGCTGTGGAGGATAATTGGTTAAGTTATTTATTCCGGGGTGAAATATTCACTCACGATAAGCATTGGGATTATGCTTAAGCTGCTCTTTGGTACGATATATATTTATTAATCAATGTATCAGAATCTTCAAAATAGGCAACACTCTCTTATGAAGGGGATGTTGGTATTATTTATCAGTATCTTGATACGATCTTTAACATATTGTATAATAACGAGTTGAATACTATTATAGTAATTGGTTTTGGTTTAATGGAATAGTATATTCAGCACAGGTGGGATGTACGGTTTATGAGTATCACATTGAAAAAGAATCTTTTTATTACGCTGCCTCTGTTTGTATGGTCTGCGACCATTCTTGTTCTCACGTCTCTTCCGGTGGAGCAGATGCCGGAGATTAATTTATGGAACTGGGACAAGCTTGCGCACTGTTTTGTGTATCTCATTCTGGCTATCCTGCTTATGCGATATTTGCTGGATGTGAGGATGTATCTTCCGGCAAAGGCGCTTAAGTTGAGTGTAATCATCGGCGCTGTTTTCGGCGGCATTGACGAGATACACCAGTTTTTCATTCCGGGCAGATCATGTGCATGGCAGGATTATATTGCTGATCTGGCCGGCGTGCTGCTGGGTGCGTATCTGGCGTTTCGATACTACCGGCGGAAAGCGGGCGCATGAAAGTCATTACTGTTGATACCGAAAACGACGGGGTCAGGATAGACCGGGTGCTCCGGAAGGCGCTTCCCCAGAGTCCGCTCTCGTCCGTGTACGGTTTAATCCGCAAGGGCAAGGTCAAGGTTAACGGGAAACGCACGAAGCATAATTATCACGTAAAAACCGGCGATACCATTGAAATATATGTGGTTGAAGAGCAGCCGGCCCCCGATACGAGCGTTGAAACCGATAAGGTCTATTCATTGTATAACTCCGGTTTGTTCAAAAAAAGTTTCCGCATCGTGTATGAGGACGAGCAGTTGATCGTATGCGATAAGCCGGTGGGGATTGTTGTGCACAGCGGCACCGGACATCTGCGGCACGACACGTTGATCGACTGCGCCAGAAGCTATGTGATGCACCGGTCGAAGAAAGAGGCGTTTACGGAGCCGGTGCTGGTGCACCGGCTTGACCGCGATACGTCCGGGGTTATTTTGA
>Ga0105099_10002069_pt1 | contig 12119 bp, 12 predicted proteins | sample PPLLak3cmMay2015_2_FD_79138 | JGI IMG/M metagenome (GOLD analysis project Ga0105099, IMG submission 79138) | Freshwater sediment microbial communities from Prairie Pothole Lake near Jamestown, North Dakota, USA - PPLs Lake P8 Core (1) Depth... | ecosystem: Environmental > Aquatic > Freshwater >...
CTGAAGATCTGCCACCTGGCCGCTGGTGATTTCCCCGAAGCTGAGACTGGTTTCTTTAAATTGAATCGTGCCTGCGGCCTGCAATTCCGACGCACAGATCAACACCAAACCCAAAACCGATAAGGTCACCGATTTAACGCTCATTCATCAACTCCTTTACACGTTTTTCCAATTCCTTTATCCGAACCACATAATCATCTAGATTCCTCAGCAAAACATAAGATTTACGCCAGGAAGCGATGTCCTGATGGGGACTGCCGGCAAATATCCCCTTCTCTTTAATGGTACCGGAGATACCCGCTTGAGCAGCAATCATCGTCCCGGCAGCAATCGAAATATGATCTGCCACACCCACCTGGCCACCCATGACCACATCGGCACCGATATTTACCGAACCGGAAATCCCGGTCTGGGCTGACAGCCGACTCCGAGGTCCCACGTTCACATTGTGGGCCACCTGCACCAGATTGTCAAGCTTGGCCTGCTCATGCACCCGGGTTTCTGACAGTGTTCCCCTGTCCACACAGCTGTTGGCTCCGATCTCGACATGATCTTCCAGACAGACCGTTCCCACCTGAGGAATTTTACGCAGTCCCTGATCGCCGCTCACCAGGTAACCGAACCCATCGGCTCCGACTATAGCCCCTGGTTGTACAATGACATAATCGCCAAGTTCGACCCCTTCCCTCAAAACCACACCAGCATAAATGATACACCCTTTACCAATCTTAACCCCGGGATAAATGACGACATGGGGATGTATTTCTGTTTTGGTACCGATCTCTGCTTTACCAGCGATCACCGTGAATGCCCCCACCATTACTCCTTCAGCCAACATGGCATCCGGGGAGATAGATGCCAAAGGACTGATACCAGGGAACAATGACCGATGGGGGTGAAACAATTCCAAAGCCATACAAAAAGCCAGTCTTGGCTGATCTGTCAGTAAACGGTTGGGGTATTCGATTTTGCTGCCTTTATCCACAATCAAGGCCAAAGCATGTAGCGTTTGAACATCAATGCGCAGTTCATTGCCAACCAAGGCCAAGTCATACGGCCCAGCCCGTTCTGGCTCGTTTATTCCCTGACATTCTGCGTTTTCATCACCTTGCAGTTCAGCGCCCAGGTAAACAGCGACTTCACCGAGCTTCATTATTCTTCTCCTGATCGAATAAAAAAGTCAACTTTGCTCCAAAAAGCATAATAGCCATCGATAGCTCCATCCAGAACCCAAATAAGATAATGGCTATGATCGGCCCATGAATCTGCCCAAAAAGTGAATAACGAACCAAATAAAAGGTATAGGCCCGTTTTATCACCTCCCAGAGCAGAGCCGTTATCAATGCCGATATCACCGCCCCCTTGAGATAAACCCGCTTGGCAGGAATCCACTTGTAGAGTACAAACAGGAATAAAAAGCTCATTAACACTGGCAAAGCAAAGAGTAACAGGAAACCACTCAGATGCTCGGTAATGAAGGGATCAAGAGCTTTACCTGCTATCCGCTTGTTTTCGAAAACCCCTTTCAGAGTTGACAGAAAACTGGTTCCCAGAAACGAGACAAAAGCCAGGGCGCCAAATGTCAATAACAAACCAAATTCCCGCAATCGTCTGAATAGAAATCGTTTTTCCCAAAGATGATCTTTGCGGTTTATCAGAAACATTTCGTTGACAAACTGAACAATTTTAGTAACCACCAGAAAACCCAGGAACAGAAAAGTCAGAGCGCCGAAAATGCCGAAATCATGAAGCTTAGTCGACATATCCATTGCCTTAATCAGCACTTCAGGAGATATCTTCGAGAAAACCTCATCTGAAAATGGGTAAACGGTTTTCAGAATTGTATCCGGATTTTTGATAAATCGTGCAAAAAAGAAAACAAAAAAAGTGATCAGAAAAAGAGAAGAAAACATGGAGTAATAAGCCAGAATTGTGGCCTTATCAATACCGTTTTCTTTAAAGAAACTCCTCAGAGCCCGTAAAAAAAATTTTACCAAAGATCGGGTTTTGAACACCTGACAGTTTATCCGATGATCAGATCAGAAAAGTAATCCCGACAACCAGCTATTTCGTTTTTACTGCTCAATACTCGTCCTCATCCTCATCACGACCGGAGTAGTCCGAAAAGTCATCGCCTCCGGTTTCATCAAAGTTTTCATCGTCCTCATAATAATCAACCGAATCGTAATCATCTTCACCCGCATCGTTTTTACGAATCTGGATATACTTGAACAGTTCTTCTTCATCTTCAAAATGACGAAAAAAATTGGCTTCGACTTCACTGTAAAAGAGCTCTAGATAATCGTCATCAACCGCACAGAAAACAGCCATCTGCTCATCGGTATCAATGTCGCCAATGGTTTCAAAAACTCTGGTTGCCGCCTGCCGCAAGGCGTCCAAAGTGGCCCATGATAAAATCTCAACTTGTTGCATCTTCTTTTTACCTCATAACAAACACTTGTTAATTTGTCATGTTATATGTATGCATCTCCTACCCCTTTGTCAAGCCCTTTTCCCGATTTTTTTTAATTGGTCCCCATCATTTTTCAAATCCAGGGGCGCTGACGAAACACAGATAATCATAGAACCTGAGCAAGTTTTTCGCTTCATAACAGTCAGAATTTCACTGCTGATGCGGGAATCCAAACATCGAAACGGTTCATCAATACACAAAATGGATGGATCTTTATTGTTTAAGAGAAAGAGAAGCTGACAAAGCCCGCTGAATTGACAGAAGCTAAGTCTGGCTACAGGATATTTACCGGGCAACGTGGCCAGACCAATGCGATGCAATGACTGCAAAACCTGCCGTAAACCATAGGGCATAGAAGACAAAATGCCTTCATTCACAGAGTCCAAAGGGTATTGCCATAAATCCTTGACAGATGTTCCCCTAACATCAAGGGACAGAACCCGTCGTTCAATACCAGTCCCGCCACAAACCAAACAGCCCTCCCCAGCCATCGCTTCTCCTCTGCAAAAGGAACAACTCCCAAGAGCTGTGCTTTTATCAAAATGACTTGGCAACAGCCGCATGCGCTTGGCTTCGGGTCCATTAACAAGCATTTCTGTCAGCCAGGACCAAAGACCAATCATTTCAATCAAACTGTGTTGATTGGAAGCTTGCGCCCAGGGATCGGTATCCATGAACTCAACTCTACGAAAGAAGTTCAAGCCACTTTTTTTAAGCTCAGTGTACACTGACATCAATCGACGGCTTTTCCCAGAGCTCCTGGCCCCAACAGACAACAAAACAACACCTTGCTTTGTTTGCTCACAGAATTTGATTCGCCGTCTTATCCCGACTACATTCTCCGGCATGGGTTCAATTGAGAGATTCAGAACATCATCATCAGGTTTCCGGGGTTCTTCGCCAAAAACAACCACCAGAGAACACTTCTTAATTAACTGTTGAGAGCGGCTTTCCAGCCAGACTCGATTACCCGAGGCCACCAGATGGTCCATAATCTGGCCCATGAGGCCCTGATCCGCTGAATCCAGGCCCGCATCTGGATGATCAAGGATAAAATCTTGCCCATTACTCCGCCATTCAAGGCACCTGCCCACAATCAGGAAAGTCCTTTCTCCATAGGAGAGCGTGTTTAATGAACGCCCCAGAGACAACGCCCCCAGACCGAGACCATCCAAGGTCAGGAACCGCTCCTTGAGAACCGGCCACCAAGGTGCCGAACAACACCCCTTTTCTTCTCTGATCCAATCTATCGGAGAGCGCATAAGAAATGTCTTTAGTCCTACTCCCAACCATTCATATTCATCCCATTGCTTGCCCCCATCACTCTTTCCCTGAGACCAGGCAGTCAGTTGGCGAACATCAAACGCCTCCTCACTCTTATGGCACATTCCACAGTAAAACCGGGCACCATAACTGTAACGAAGTCCAGCCTGTAAAACAACAACCATCCCCAATCCTTCTATCAGGCTTTGTTCAACAGCATCTGACAAGCGTGCTGAATCTGCAGTTCTCACATCCAGTCGATCAATCAGAATATCCGCTTCTATCCAATCGTCTGGCGGTAAGGGCAAAGCACCAGCAGTAGTCATAATCCGCCAATAACCCTTCCTGACAAGTGTTTCTTTGGCTCCTGAATAAGGAAAACCGATCTGAATCAGAGAAGAAAAATCCTGCACCAGGCGTTTAGCAAGGGTCGCATATGAACTTTTCCCAATCAGCTGTTTGCAGCCAGGACATCGCCAACTGAGCTCTTCATCAATGAATTTAATCAAAAGGCTGTCAATCTTGAGCAGGTGGTGCAGGCGCCACTTCTTCATTTGCTCCAGTTCTTCTTCTTTCGGCATTCCATTGACACAAACGGCAGTCGGAAAATGTGTCCTCAGCCAATGGGACTTTCCACATCCACTCGGCCCTGTCAGGGCAATGGGTGCAAATGGCAATTGCCCCAAAGTCAGGCATTTTGTCAACTCTTCAGGCGATAATTTTTTTTTTGCAGCCATACCTTTCTTTATTCAACAATGATTCTACTCCCTGCATGCTCAGTATCGCAAGCAGTCTCTTGAAAACCAACGACCTGATCGGGTAAAATAACACTGTAATCGGGAAGGCATGCCAATAAAGCTGAACATCTCTGGAATACGTGGAAAATACCGCGAATTCGCACCGCACTGGATCATCAGGCTGGTCAACGCCTATGTCACCCGTCTTGAACCCGGAACCTATATCGTTGCCCGCGACAGACGGCCTTCCGGAGGTTTCATTCGGCACGCAGCGTTGACAGGTTTTCTCTCCTCGGGTGCCAACATCATCGATGCGGGTTTATTACCCACACCTATTCTGCACTGGCTGATTCCCTATCTGGGGCTCAGCGGGGGTCTTTCCATTACCGCCGGACACAACGCATTCGATTGGAACGCCATGATATTTCTCAACAGTGAAGGTGCCTATCTCAATCACTACGAGGGGGAAGAATTTTTTTCTCTTTTTCATAGCGGAACCCCTCGCTATTCACCCTTCGACCGTCAAGGGGTACTTCATCAAGAACCTCCTGATTTATCACCCTATTTTTCAGCACTTTCCATAAAAGCCCATGACATTTCTGACGCCAAATTCGTCATTGATTTTGTCAACGGTTTTGACGCTTCCCTTCCCGATCAACTGCGCCAGGCACTTCAAGTGCATATTATCCCCCTTTTCTCTACTCCCCAGGAATCATCAATAGATCGTGACCCCGAGCCCACCATGGCCAACGCAGCCTTCCTTTCCACGGTGGTCCGAGAGACCAACAGCCAAGGAGGCTTTCTTCTCAACAGTGATGCCAGTCGCGTCCTCTTGGTGGACGAGCAAGGCACACCTTACAGCGAAGAGCTCACCTTTCCTCTGTTTGCCCGCATTATGCTGGAGAAGATCCCTTCTGATCTGGTTACCAATTATTCCACATCCAAACTGATCGACCAGGTAGCACGACACTTTTCTGTTGCGGTCCATCGAACCGACATTGGTCAATCCGAAGTGGTACACCGAGCTGAAGAGCTCGGGTGTGCCTTGGCCGGTGAGGGAAGCGGAAGCACATTTTTCAGTGGTTTCAGTAAGGGGTTTGACGCTTTTTTCACCATCAAAACCATCATAGAACACCTTATTAATAACAAAATGACATTGTCACAAATGCTTCAGGATTTTCCCCTGCAACCCATCTACAAAGAGAGCTTTTTCCTTGAACCCGGTAAAATTTACGAAAAACTGGATCACATCGGTCAGTTATTTCCCAGCAGCCTCCGTCTCAAAGACGGTTATTATCTTGAAGATGGTGATTCCTGGATTTGCATCCGGGCATCGGCAACGGTCAGTATGCTGCGAGTCTTCGCTGAAGGCAAACGCATGGTCCCCATTCTCGATAAAATCAAAACCATAATCAAATGATTAACTTCGACCTTAAAATCGGGATATCTGGCATCAGGGGCATTGTGGGCGAAAGCCTGACACCCAGAACCGTCATCCAGTTCACCAGAGCCTTTGCCACCCTTATCGGCGGAGGGCAAGTTGCCGTCGCAACAGATACACGCCCCAGTGGTCAGAGCCTGATGCATGCGGCCTTTTCCGGACTGATATTTTCAGGTGCTCAGCCGGTCTCACTGGGCATTATGCCAACCCCATCAGTGGAGATCTACGTCAAATCCCATGAATTATCCGGCGGCATTGTCATTACTGCATCTCACAATCCGGATGAATGGAACGGGCTTAAATTCATCGACCACACCGGACTTTTTTTGTCCCCTTTCCGCGCCCAGAATCTTCTCGACATATACCATCAGCAGAGTTTCACAGAGCCAGGTCAAAACACATTTCCTTCCATGACATCCGATGGCAAGGCATTCAGAGAACATGAAGCCGCCGTATTCAGAGTGGTCGATATCGAGTGCATCCGTAGCCGTCGATTCAAAGTGTTCTGTGACCCAGGAGCTGGTGTTGGTGCACTCTACACCAGATCTTTCCTGGAAAATCTGAATTGCACGGTTTCGGCCATACACGACACGCTGTCCACACGATTTCCCCGCGGCCCGGAGCCGATACCAGAGAATCTGAATCTGGCCACTCAGGCCATGCGCAATGGAGACTATGATATTGGCTTCGTTCAGGATCCAGACGGTGACCGCTTGATGGTCCTTGATGAAAATGGCTGTGCCATTGATGGCGAGAAAACCCTGGCACTGGCACTGGATGGTTTTCTGCCTTACCAGAAAAAGGGAACTGTCGTCGTCAACCTCTCCACTTCACGCCTGAGTGAATGGGTTTCTTCCCGACATGGTTTTACTTTACTCAGGGCCCCAGTTGGAGAAATCAATGTCACGGAGATGATGACTCAGAAAAATGCAGTCGCTGGCGGTGAAGGCAACGGAGGCATCATCATCCCTGCCATTCACTCCTGCCGGGATTCATTTGCCGGCATGGGACTCATCTTGCAGGGCCTATGCCACTGTGAAGAAACCGTTTCACAAAAAATCAGCGGCTTTCCTCAATACCACATGCGATCCTGTAAAATCCCCACCAGTGGCTCCGGAGCATATCGGGTCATCAAGCGCCTGATTGACCAATACCCGGGCGCTGATTGCAGAGATGGGCTCAGAGTGGACCGTGATCGCTATTGGTTTCATATCAGGGCTTCAAACACCGAACCAGTCATCCGCATTTGTGCCGAAGGAATTGACCAGGAAGTCGATTCTGTATATGAGCAGCTGAGTTCAGATGTCCGGGAGATGCTGCGATGAAAACAAAACCCTCTTTTCTGGTTCCTGATAAGCAATCGCCGCAAATCGCCAGGGAAAGAACCACTCACATTGGCATTGGCGCTCATCCTGATGACCTGGAAATCATGGCATTACACGGTATTCTGAATTGCTATGGATCAAGAGACCAATGGTTTGGAGGGATCACCTGTTCGACCGGTGCCGGTAGCATCCGTCAGGGAGAAATGAGCGGAATCAATATTGATGAACTGACTCTGATGCGCCGCAAGGAACAGGATGAAGCCGCCAGAATCGGTCGGTATAGTTTCATAGCCCAATTGGGCCTGGAAAGTGCTGAAATTCACCAAGTACACCCGAACCCATTGATTCCATTACTCTTACCGATACTACAGCAATGTCGCCCGGAAATTGTCTACACCCACAACCCGGCAGATAAACATCCCACCCACATCGCAGTCCTCAAAGCCGTTTTACAAACCCTAAGAATGCTTCCCAAAGACCATCGCCCCAAACGTTTGCTGGGTTGCGAAGTCTGGCGCAATCTCGACTGGGTCAGCGACGACCAAAAGATCGTTCTGGATATTGTTGACCCGGAGCAACTGGCCACCAGACTGATCTCCGTTTATCAAAGTCAAATCGCCGCAGGTAAACACTACGACAAAGCCATCGAAGGCCGTCGCCGGGCCAATGTTACCTTCTTTCAGTCTCTCAGCCAGGACGCTGCTGAGCAGGCAATATACGCCATCGACATGACATCACTGCTGGAGAGCAACCATATGAGCCTGGCGGATTTCATCAGCCCTTACCTCGATCATTTTAAAAACGAAGTGCTGTCATCCTTGGAAAAAACCGCCCATTTACCAACTCAAACAACAGGAGAATAAGCAATGGAAATAATCATTGTTGATACCGAAGCCCAAGCCAGCCATCTTGGGGCAAAAATCGTCGCCCAACAGCTTATGAAAAAACCGGATTCAGTACTGGGACTGGCCACCGGCAGCACCCCTCTGGCTCTTTACAACCAGCTAATCGGGCTCTACACACAAAAACAGATAGACTTTTCACGCACCACCAGCTTCAACCTGGATGAATATGTCGGTCTGGCACCCAGTCACCCATCTTCATACAACAGTTACATGTGGAAAAATTTTTTCAACCACATCAATATCCGTCCACACCGCATCCATTTGCCAGATGGACTGGCCCCCGACATCGCCGAACATTGCCGTCAATATGAGGGAGCCATCAAGGCAGCTGGTGGTATTGATCTTCAAGTTCTCGGAATCGGCGCTGATGGACACATCGGGTTCAATGAGCCCACTTCCTCTTTGGCATCACGCACCCGTATCAAAACCTTGACACTGCAAACCCGCCATGACAACGCCCCTAATTTTGATTTAAATGAGCAAGTTCCTCACCACGTCATCACTATGGGGGTGGGCACCATTCTGGAGAGCCGTATCTGCCTGATGTTGGCTTTCGGCACAAGTAAGGCTCAGGCCATACGGGATATGGTTGAGGGGCCTATTTCCAGCTCTGTCCCGGCAAGCGCCCTGCAGATGCATCCGCATACCATTGTTATTGTCGATGAAACTGCCGCCTCGGCATTGAGCAGACGGGATTATTATCGCTGGGTATACGACAATAAACCCAAATGGCAGCAGTATGAGTGATACCGCTTGAAAGTGTTTCGGACAATGCGTTTACTGATCAGACAAAAGCGTTTTTTAGCAACGAACAAACACGAACAAAAGAGCAGAAGCTCTGCTTTTTCCGTCAGGTTTTTTACTTGTCACCAGTCACCAGTCACTTAGTTTGGGTTGTGGGCGAAGCTCACGTTAGGGAAATAGTATTTTTCAATATAAGTCCGTTGATAATCAAACCCCCAATGCACATCGTGAATGAAACGGGCAGCGGTAGTGACATCTCCCTGTTCAAGATACGCCACAACTTGTTCATGCTCTCCAACCGACGAGAGTTCCCATTCCTTAAGCCATTTTTCCTGAAATGGGAAATCGTATAACCTTTTCTTGAAATTGTCGACAATACGAATCAGGTGCTGATTGTGAGAACGGCTCAGAAAAACATTGTGAAATTCCAAATTCAAAGCGTAGAAATTGTCAAAATGACCTTCTTGCACCGCACGCCTCATCTCATCATTAAGGTTGCGCATTTCTCCGACTGTTGCGGCATTCAATCCCGGACCGGCGACCATCAGTGCTGATTGCTCCAATGCGCCAATAACCTGATAGAACTGCCCGATTTCATCTAGACTGAGGCCTTTTACAAAAATCCCCCGCCTGGCCTTAATGGCCACAAATCCCTCCATCTCCAGCTGTATTAATGCATCACGTAAGGGGGTTCGACTGATACCAAGCTCCTGACTGGTTCTATCCAGACTGATGGCCATACCGGGGCGAAGAATCTGCCGGTGAATCTGATCCCTTAAAAAATCGTAGACCTGCTCTTTTAAAGATTTAATAATCAGCGGAGAAGCTGCACACATATTCTAAGCCTCCAGAAAGCTCCGCCAGGAGGACGACTTACTGACTACCCGTTATTTATTGAGGTTGGTAAAGGCAGCCAACCCCGGGTAAATGGCGGCATCACCCAATTTTTCTTCAATTCGCAGCAGTTGATTGTACTTGGCAATCCGCTCACTTCTTGATGTAGAACCGGTTTTTATCTGCCCTGTACTGAGTCCAACCGCCAAATCTGCAATAAAGGTGTCTTCTGTTTCGCCTGAACGATGAGAAACAACGGTGGTATAGCGATGTCGCTGAGCCATTCGAATAGTTTCCACCGTCTCACTGACCGTACCAATCTGATTAAGCTTGATCAGAATGGAATTGGCTACCTGTCGATCAAAACCCATTTTCAAGCGTTTGGGATTGGTCACAAAAAGATCATCACCGACCAGCTGAATGCGACTGGAAAGCTTTTCAGTTATGATTTTCCACCCTTCCCAATCATCCTCGGCCAAACCATCTTCGATGGAAATAATGGGGTACTTGGCCACCAAATCAGCATAGAAATCGACCATCTCTTTGGGGCTGAGCATTTCTTTTGTCGATTTTTTAAACACATATTTCCCATTTTCAAAGAATTCACTGGCTGCCGGATCCAAGGCGATATAAATATCCTGACCCGGTTTGTATCCGGCCTTTTCAATGGCTTGCATGATGACCTGCAGGGCCTCTTCATTGGATTTCAGGTTTGGCGCGAAGCCGCCTTCATCACCCACGGCCGTGCTATACCCCTTTTCCTTGAGCACTGACTTTAAAGTATGAAACACTTCAGCACTCATACGCAACGCTTCCCGAAAACAGGGTGCCCCGACTGGCATGATCATGAATTCCTGAAGGTCAACACTATTATCAGCATGGGCTCCACCATTGAGAATATTGAACATCGGTACAGGAAGCTCTACTGCGCCCACTCCACCCAAATACTGAAAGAGGGGCAAGCCGCAAAACTGAGCCGCAGCCTTGGCTACAGCCATGGAGACACCCAGCAGGGCATTGGCTCCCAAGCTGGATTTATCAGGGGTGCCATCCAGTTCAAGCAAGCGCAAATCAATGCGGCGCTGATCAAGCACCTCAAGCCCCTCCAATTCGGGGGCGATCACTTTGTTGATATTCTCAACGGCCTTCAGTACGCCCTTCCCTTTGTAGCGGGCACTGTCCCCATCGCGAAGCTCCAATGCTTCATGCACACCTGTAGATGCTCCAGACGGAACAGACGATATCACATCATAACCCGACTCTAATGTCAGCTCGACCTCTACCGTCGGATTTCCTCGTGAGTCCAGAATTTCTCTACCTTTAATCTCAAATATTCTCATTTTGGTTCCTCCATGCATGGGCTAAAAGAAGCCTGCATCGATATGACGACAATAGCAGATTATCTATCAAGCATCACATGATAAATACTATTCGTCTTGAAGCCCTTCCTTGCTGCCTGAAACATAAGATTTGGCATGCTTAACAACATTTCGGGCACTCTGAGCTATTTTTTCAGTACGACCTCTGACTTCATCGGCAGTCTTCTCAGCCACATCTTTAATCTGCTTCCTTGTTTCCTTTCCTGATTGTGGGGCAAATAAAAGCGCCAAACCACCGCCAATCACCACACCACTTAAAAAAGTCATTAACGAAGCTCCAAAACCATTCTGATTTGACATTATCGTCCTCCCTTTAATTTTTTTATCAGCTTCCAACCCAGCCTTATGGCTGGCAAAAGCGCAAAAAGTCCAGCAGACTGCGCCACAAACAACCCATTCACTTTCTTTACTGTATTGGATACGGTAACAACAGCATCCCTGGAAGTATTCAATAACTCATCAACCCGCTCCAGATCGTCGTTCACCCGTTCACTGGTTTTTTGCAGAGAAATAGCCAGGTGACGCACTTCTGTCGCCGTAGACTGCAATTCAACCATCAGATCCCGCAATTTCAGAAAAACAGGCAAAAGATAGGCTGCCAGCAGAATAAAGGCCAAAGTGGCCGCAACCGCACAAATCAAAAGTGTAATTGTTGATGCTGTCATAGTTTAATAGGCTATGCTGCACATAACCGACTCCCATGTTCTCTTAAAAGGATTATATGCTCAGCCCATGTCCCTGTCAACTTTTTCCTCACTGAAGATACCCAATACTTTTCAATCATAAGTAAAGACAGAAACCTCAGGGATAAAAACGTGGCTTGGGCTCAGTGGGCGATCAACGGTAAATTTATTTCCCGTTCTCTGCAACGCCCCTAAGAAGAAGCAATGCCATCATTTGGTCTATGTGGTTTGATACGAACTAGCTTCCCATACCCCCAGAACCAAGTCACGATTACTACAACAATAAAAAGCAAAATGTTGCAAAACAGCCAAGCTGAATCTTTGATGATGGTTTC